>VFQS010002348.1_pt1 | contig 15677 bp, 20 predicted proteins | sample 3512361 | NCBI WGS metagenome assembly VFQS01 (sample SAMN10412375, study PRJNA504923) | tailings metagenome | isolation source: Relicate 1 Philex TSF3 active mining | place: Philippines
CCCCAAAACCCCAAAACCCCTCGAACTCTTGGAAAATGAGTGAAAAATAAATATATTAATGAAAAAACTTTAAAGCGATGTGGATTAAAAACAAATATGGAATATGTAATAAAAGAGGAGATAGGATCTCTCAACTCTGTCTGAATCATTCATCAAGGTGCCAGACTATTAGCTTTCTTCTTCTGATTCTATTGCTTCAATAAATCAGAGGTGTTCTTTGCGACAGCTTTACCAGCGGGAGGCTTGTATACCTAAGTTGGTCTGACAGGAGCAGCCGCTACACTTTCACGTAGACTCTGATCTATTTTCACCTCTTCCATCACTGGGCCAACTGGTCTCTGTAATTTTTGCTATTTCGTGTTCCAATCTTGAATAATCAGATAAACGCTGTGGATGCTCGAGAGCTTGATGTTACCAGACATTCTATCGACAAAATTTTAGAGCTAAGTCTGCTGCTCCAGGACATCTTCATCCCAAATGTCCTCTTTGCTGGGGTTGATGTAGATCTTCAGCGGGAGCTTGTGGTCAAGCTCTCCAGCAAGGCACCTGATCATGAAGCGAAGAACGATGTTCTGGATCTTCTCTCCCGAGGGGATGAGCTCGTCTTCACTCCTGGCAAGACCGCCTTTATCCACAAGCAAGCTATACTTGAGAAGAGTCTCAAGCTAGCTACGAACATAAAAGTCATCACTCTTGTTGAAGTACTCTGGTCTCAAGTGCTGAGTAATGTGGGGGAAGTAGCGGATTTCAAAAATCTCATAAAGGGCTATCACATTCTTTAGCTTTACTTCAAAGAATGGTGCTCGCTTATCTTAGAATGTTGTTTCAATCTTACCTTGAATCTTACTGCAGAAAATTTCTAATGTGTCCTCATTATTTTCTTTAGAGTTTTGCAGGAAGCACATTATCCTCTCAAGGCCACTGTGTAACTTTTGAAGTAATCGAATCTTTTGGTTTCTTTCGTTTGATATTGAATCAAGATAAGAATTGATATATGTAAGTTGTTCTTTCTTGAATGGCTCTTATTTGATGCGCTTTCGTATTTCTGTGACAAAATTAGCTTTTCCAGCTTGCTTTGTCAAAATTTCAAGCTGATACTAAATAAACTCAAAATCTTCAGTGTTCATATACTTCTTTTGAAGAATTTAAAGTAGCAATGCTAGCTCAATGCGAGAGAAATCATACACTATCTACTGTCCTTGTCCATATTCAGTCTTGTTAAGAGTACAGCTTTAGATAACATTGTAGTTGTTAACATTAACATCAAGAATGTGTTTTGCCTAGAGCTTTTACACCGGATGTGGATGTGTATCAATCATGAAATTTTCATCAAGTTCTTTCTGCATACTGTAAGCTTAGATAAGAGTCTGAAGAAGGGTTGTTTGCATAACAGCAAGCTGTTACATAGCAGCAGCCATACACATGCCGCCTTCTTTCTCTTTATCATCTACCAAGAAATAATTTAGCGGTGAGTATTAATCGTATTTGATGTACGTATTTACTTGGCATCCAAATTGAAGAGGACCCTAAAAGTTTAGAGAATTCCAAGCTTCCAAAAATCTATCCCATAATGCTCTGATCTGTTGACCATCATCTGGATCGTCAAAGAGAGATGCAATTTGAATATTTCTAGCATCATCTCTCTTCAAAGTTAAATTTAGTTTCTTTATGAGATAGTTTGTGAATTCTATAATGGGCGAAAACTTTGAAAGAGTTTTAAAGCTCTCAGAATGCTCAATACACAAATGAAGGACTGGGTACAAATGCTAATTTGCTTAGTTATTGTAGAAATTCTGAACCAACTCTTCATAATTAATGAGCCTTGTCAGTCTATACAAAGTCAATTCAGGGTAGCTAACTTCATCCTTGAAGCTTTCATCCAAAAGTCCAAGAGCTCGGCTTCTCTCAGAATTACTGTAGCTTCTTATTAGTGATTTGAATTCATTGGCTACTTGAGCAAAGTTATTGATTTTAGCTTGAGTGAATACTTGCTAGTCAATTTGAGTTTAAAATTCTTTGAGTAATTAGTATGTGGAGGTTTCTTAGCCTATCTTAGAAAGCAATAGATCTTAGAAGTCCCCCAAGATCTTAAATAGCCAAGGAGCAATCTGATTTGAACCAGAGCTCGCCAACTGTACAAAGAAGATGTCAATATCATTGCTGATGTGCATTTCGAGGTACCCTTATGTCTATTTTCCTAGATTTTCTAACTTTTATTGATTCAGCACAGTGGTAAGTTGAGTAACTTCCTCACCTTGTAATTATATGTGATACAGAGGCACATTAAGAAGCAATCTTAAAAATCTCCATGTCAATGGATTCAAGCCATAGTAAGTTGTTTTTCCTTGATTATCTGGGGAATCGATGTTATAGTAGCCTGGAATTTGCATTTATTCATAAAAAGCTACCTTCTAATCAACGTATTATTTAGCAACAACATCTGTCATCTTGATGTGTCTGTAGTTTGCCTCCTGACCAGATTTTATCCCACTTATTGGTTGATTGCACCAAGGACAAACTGATCTACCAGAGTAAACTTTGCCTTATTCTTCAGCTCTGTGATCCATCCATCCACAATTTGCGACGAAATAGATGTACTCGCACTAAGCTGAACATTGATAATTACCACCGTTCTTGTGGTTCATGGTTGTGAAGTTTTGCTGGATTACTGAAAAGAACTTCATTCTATCTGAATATTCTTAGCCACAAAGGTAATTATTTTAGAGATTGCGTAATGAAAAAGCTCCATTCTATTCATCATCAAAGAATTGAGAAGACTAAGGGCTACCATGCTTGACGAAAGAATAAGTCAATATCAGAATAGAGCTCATTAATATGATTTTGTTTGCATCTACCTGTTGGAAGCTTTCAGTTAAAGGTTGCATTTTGAGGATAGTTCTGTCCGGGAAATTTTTTACAAAATGTCTAATCAAAAGACTGTATTCTCTTCCAAGCTTTATCTCCAAGATCTCTTCAACTTCCTCCGTGAAAAAGGTTACAAAGTGTTCATTTTAAGTAAAGCCAGCCTTTGAGTAATTAATGAAGCAAGCTTTCATAAAAGCGTAACCAGTAATAATTCTATCCTAGACAGTGTCAATTACCTTGAGTTTATTCTTGAGCATCTCCCTCATTTGGGCATTCACATTCATGATATTGTTCTCAATAATCTTCTTTAGCTCCGCTTCTGCGTCGGCTTTGGTTTTGCTCGCCAATGAGAACTCATGCGACTTCATCTCTTCTTCAGCTCTCAACTATGTCGGCAGCATCTCAATGTTTGACGCCTTCTACTCTTCTTCATCTATCCTTACAATCTCATTGTTGTGCATCCAAGTGAATCTCTAGGTCAGCTGTGACTATGCAATATGCTACTTGAACTAAGGAATGCTCATATTATACTTGTTGATCATGAGGGCTTTCAAACAGTAGAGTTAAAGGGTTCGCACTGAGAGTTTGTCGCTGATGCACAGTTCCTCAGTGACTCTATCTACTGCTTCCTATATTTCTTGGGACTCCTCGAAGTTTTCGACTCTGTCCACCTGGTAAATAAGATCCACATAGACATTCATGTAAAGCTTCATCCTTGAATGTGCGATCAGCAACTTAGTGTGTGGATAGCTGATTTCATTGAGGGGATCATATTCAACCACAAATTTGAGAGAAGCTATGAACTCAGGCAGCAAAATATGAATCCAGTCATTGTTAGTCATGTCCTACTACTCTTTAACTATGCAGTCACTGAGGGCAACTTTAAATTTTTATGTCTAAGGTCTGCTTAGTAATTCTTCAATGATGTCAAGAGTGTCATTTTGCTATAAATCAGTCTGAAACTCAAGTTCTTAATCATTTGTGACTCCACTATAGAACTGACCAATGCTTTCTGATATGCCTGATGCAGAATAGATTTTATTAATAAGACTTGAAGAATATTAGAAAAGTGTCTCACTAATTGATCCTTGTTGCTCTATCTTACTGACGAAGGATTCAATGTACTGAGGTTTCAAATCAAGTAGAATAGTGTATACTGAGCAGATAAATTTGGTCACCCTATCATCTTTGATAGATAATTTCTATTCGAAGAAAGTGAATATCTCTTCGATTAATTGTTCATCGAGGAGAAAATTAAGACTCAAACCATCGTCGTCTTCATTTTCCATGTGTTTTACCTTATTAGCAATTTTCCACATGAAGTGTTTGTATTCACCATCCATTTGCGCGGCTAAAGAAACTAAGTCACTCCAGAACTTTACAATTGACAACCTCTTAAATGGAATGTAGTTTAGAATCCCGCGTAATGTGCAGTAAAAGTTTTCGAATGTATGAGCCAGATTCTCTTCATTTTTGAGTTTGTGAAGGCTTTCAATTTATGGATAACATCCGTTAATGATTTCATTATCAATTATAGATTCGAGCATTTCTTCCCACTTTTCGAACTCTGCTTCAGCTAAAGCCTCCGTGAAACTTTGTTCAATTGCATTAATAGTGGTGCCTATCATATCTCCCTTGAGCTTCACGAAGAGATCGAGAGCTTAGCAGATCTAGAAGAAAACCATTTTATTTTTCAGGAAAGTATAGATTTTTTCATAGAAATCGGTGTTGCCCAGCATTATCTTACGTATAATAATGAGAACGATGTTGAGGTAGTCAGGATTTAATCTGTAATCAATCAAAAAGATCTTAACAACATCGTTGATGTAAATTTCTTGAAGCATTTAATCAGTCCTCATGTGATCAAGATGAGCGCTGAATCGAGACTTTTCAATCATTAACTCAGTGAAGTAAGCTAAAGGAGACTTAAATCCCTCTTCACCCTCCCCTGACTCCTCATACTTAGTAGTGAGATTACCAATTTCTTTAAGAATTTCCGTTTCCTTTAAGGAGAATGGGAATTAAAGTGCTGCAACGTATGATGTGTAATTGCTTTAGTTCAAAATTTGAGGTTGAATGTTCATGGCATTAATTGCATTAAATTCTTCAGTCCACAAGCTCACAATAAAATCATCTTCTGGCAGGCCCTCGCAAGTAAAGTAGCTTTTAAAGGCGGAGTGTTTCTCTATTTGCTACAAAAGAATGGTCAAATATTTCTCGATATTGGTCTCTATCACGAATTTAAGAGCCATTTCCACATTAATAGAGTGATGAAAAATATCTCCAGTGCAGCATATCATATCACGCCAGTCGACTACACGATGCTCTTTTTCAATAGATTTGTAAATCTTTTTCTTAAACAAGGATATCAATGGCTAATGATTTGTCAGCTTATCAATAATGAAGAACATATTTTCGTTGATGAGATCTTTTTGATTTTCATTGAGTTCACCATCGTAATTAAGCTTCAATAGACATTTTTCTGTGAGAGATGATATTACTGAGTTAAAGTCGATAAAAGTGCTCTCCGCCATGATCTGTTTTGTGTTTTTCAACAGCAAATCACTTATGAGACTTACCTGTTACTCTTGAATTTCATAGTAAACTTTTTGTTCCCACCCAGCAAACAAAGGAATTGAACTATTGCTTCCTTCTGGATTATTTCTTTACATGTGAATTAAGATGATAACGGTTTTGGTCCCATTCCAGCCATCTCCATCAAGAATTTCTTTTTCGACCTTGTCCACTATAAACTTGACAAACGCAATGTGCTACTTGTCATTTATGAAGGTTCCTTCAAGTATTTGAACTTTTTGTACTTCCGAAGTGTAGAAGCGCTAAAGCTATTTTACAAGCTCTTACTCCGACTTAAAATTCGAAATGCCTCTCACCAAAATGTTTTCTTTCTAAATGTGCTGTTTTAATCCTTCAAAAGAGGTCAGATCCAAGTTTACACTGTATGTGAATGCCAGAAGCTTATTTGATATATTTGACTCGATAGATTCAGCTTCAATGATCAATTCATTAACCTTTGGCAGAAATCCTTAGTTATGTATCTCACGATACTTATTGATGATGAATTCTTTCTCATCGTCTGGTATTTATGAAATCTATGCTAATATCACAATGTCCTAAGTGGCAAGAGAAATTAAGTGACATTTGACATCCTATATAACCTTTGAAAGCTGTAAATCAACGTCCTCAAGTTAATCACTCAACTACTCGAAGGAATTCTATATTATAAGTCCGAGCGTGTCTGCAGAGAAGCCCGGGAAAATGCTAGTCGGGCTTAGAAGAATAGGCCTTTCTTGCATCTTAGACCTAAGGAGTGGCTTGATCCAGTTTTCGTTGATCATGTCGAAGACGTATTTCATATGAATGTCGTCCTTGCTTTCAAGGCCAACGTAGTGCTTCTCGAATCTGTTCAAAAAGGGTGCGTCAGCTCTCTTCAGAGACTCCTCGTCATCATTCATGAAAATCACGCATCGGAATTCATCGTGCACAAAACATTAGGGATTCATCTAAGCTCCCAATGCAATGCGGCAGTAGCGTTTGTTGCCATAGACAGCGAAATTTTAGTTGAATAGATCGTAGAGAGAACTGTAAATGTGATCCTTACCCTTGAGAATAATTGGAATACCCTTTTCCACATAAAGTATAATATCATTAAGAGACTTAAAAGCATAGTCCTCTTAATTTAAATCGTTCTCTAAGTTGCTGCCAACCATAATTCTGCTGTCTTAAATCAGATCCCTAAATATACGCTCCATCAAATAGGTAAGCACATCTGGATTTCCAATCAGCATCAAGTATCTCGAATCCCGATCCTCTAAATTCATTCTAATCAACTCTCTTGCTGAAGTCGGTTGAATGAAGTTGTATCTGTCTTCATAACCTTGCTTCTAAGCAAATCTCTCCCCCAAAAATTTGGCTGCATCGAGTTTACCTCCAAAATTCCTTTCAATGGATACTTTGACATTTTCAATCAATTTATCTCTCTCCATGTTTGCACCATTAGCAATCTTTCTTGAAACAATTTTTATTAAGTGATAGAAATCTCTAAGACCATAGAAGTCTTGATACTCAGGCTTCTTCTGCTTTAGGTGCTACTTCAAATCAGAATAGGCGCTCGCCAGGTTCTCTATCAGGTTATGATGAATATCCATTCCCATGCAAATCTAGTTGAATATGCATTTCGCCGTGAATTTCAGATCTTGCTCGGCTGGGTCAGGCCTTGCCAAATAAAGAGCTCTATTCATTTTTGATGCGTCCAATCTCCAGTTTGATATACCGACAAAGCCAATGTCTCGATTTTCAACTTCAAGCAAACTGTGAAGTACTTTGAGTGGATTGTACTTGGAGAGTTCTGCAAGACCGATTTCATCGAACACGAACACTGGAAGCAGATTATACTTTTCTCTGTTAGGGTAATTTTTTGCCTTCTGATACGCTTTTTCAATACCCTCGGAGGTGCAAGAGTCAGAGCCTTAGAAAGACACCATAACAAACTCTTAGATTGTTTTAAAGTAAGCGTCAATCGATTTTGGACCCTTGAGGTTAGCAAAGATAAGAGTGATAGCCAGAGATTTACTGCAGCCTGGCTTACCACAAATGAAAATTGGAATCTTGTTAATGATGCAAGGGATTATTGCAAATATGTTTTCTTTGAGAGCCTAATTAACCGCAATATCAGGCGTGAGCTCCATCCTACATATGTAATCATTCTATTCCAATTCTAGGATACTCTCGATCTTAAGAGCATCAAAATCAAGTCTTTCTCTTTAAGCAGATGAAATTTCAATGAGAAAATTTCTTCTCTCAACTAAACTAGAAATTCTAAGGTAATAGCAATGACATATTGCTAGAATAGTTGCTTTAAGATCTCTTTCGTCATCATCCAAGAAATAGTAATCTTCAACCTTTAGACCATACTTGGACACATTATCCCGATATGTTATTTTGTTGATCTCTCGATCTTAGGCAATAATCTTTTTATCGAGGAGACTTTATGCAAACCATTTATACAAAATGATAAAACGGGATACATCTCTTAATGAAACACTGCTTGAATCTTCATTTCGCTTAAAGTATTTGTGTGCACCTACGAGCATTTATGTGATCATTTCAACATTTCGCTTTTATACCTTTGCTTTTGTTACCATTTCAAAAATGTACCGTTTCTGGTCTTCATCAGTGAGAGCTCCAAAGTCCCACACAGACTCAATCACGTTCTCTGGGAGAGGGTGCACAGTATAGAGAAGCATATTTTGAGCCACCCTGCTTCTGGCGATAGAACGCTTTATTCCCACATTCTCATCAAACTTGATCTTTTTGCTTCTTAGTTTATAAGGATTGCAGGCCGCTAAGAGTATCATGTTATCTGGCAGACTTTCTCCGAGGAGCTTTCTATCAGTGAGCATCTCACAAATAAGACCTAAGTTTTCACTGGTATTAAACTCATCGAAGAAAATCCACAGATTTTGATTCTCATTGAGACCGTAATTTGCAGTCAAAATGAACTCCTGCATTTTTTCAATTATCATTTTTGTTGTAACACCTGCATGTATATTGAATATTTCAAGTTTATCTTGGAGAACATTTCTACAGAAAAATGTAATCAGCGATGTTTTGCCGCATCCTGTTTCTCCCATAATCACCACAGGCACCCTGGATTGAACTCTGAGATAAATAAGGCACATTTTCAAATAGTTATCTGCTGTCACAACATAATTGTCGCTTTTAATATCTATGAGTTGTGAATGAATCTTGAGCTACTTAAGCCTCGAGATGAGCTCCTCGTCATGCATTTTCGAGAAATCAGGTATATCATTGAATTTACCCTCTTTGATTTTCTTGTTTAATTCATTTTGTTTTTAAATAGCCTTATTTTGATCTTTATCTGCCGCCGCTGAAATAGAATACTAAACTGATATCATTCGTTTCATCTCTAAGTCAACTTAATTTTAATCTCTGTATATAAATGCTACAAATCCATCCTGGATAATTACTACAGTGAAGTGATTTGAAGATTCCCAAGATAAAGTCATTTTGAATTCGTCGTCTAAATTTGATTACGATGGAGCCAAATCGATCAATGAAGAAGGGTCCTCATCAATTTCTATATCATTCTATTGCTATATTGAAGAGGTGTTAATTAATTCAACCTTTTAATTCATTCTCTGATTGATTTCATTCAAAGCTATATTCTATCTCTACTGCATTGATCTGTTAATAGAACGAACTGTAAATTCTCTAACTGTTATCAAAATTGCATTGATTAAAGTCTGCTTTAATTTCTTGGTTTCTTGTGCCAATTCATTAAAACCAGCCCTTTTATAGTCCTACTCAAAATGCGTCAAGAGTTATGGTGAAAATATTCCCATTGTGAGGTTATTTAAGAGATTGAACATCATCTTTTAAAAGACCTTTAGCTAAATAAAGTTAGGCACTTGACCCCTCGAAACCTGTGGCTCAACAAAAAACTCCTAAATAATGACAAGACACATGTCATTAGTCATAGTAGCTAGAAGCTGTTCCTCATTCTATATAGGTACCCCATTGTTCTGAACCATGTACTTCAACATATTGAGCTGGTGACAGACCGAGAGCATCTTATTGCTCTTCAGTTCGTTCATAGTCGGCGGAGCATTTATAATTTGAACAGATGAGATGTCAAAATTATCAATGTGGTGAATCTGTGATCTCTGATTTAGGAATTTTCTGTACAAAAGATTGTTTTCGAAAGAATTGTCAAAAGTATTAGAGATCTCGATATAGATACTGGAGTGCTTGGGAAGTATAAATAGGTAGTTTGAAGTCACAAAGGTTCTGAAGAGTGCAATAGCAATCAGCATTTCATTGAGGAGTTCAATTTTATCGACAAAACTTATTTGAACAGCAAGAATTTTTCTTTCTAAAAATTCGACCTTTGCTAGCCTTTACCCTATCTCCTTGAAGTCTATTTTTCCAGCAATTGGGAAGAACTATACATTGTAGTCTAACATTTCTCCTTGACTTTTGATGTAATGTGTCTTACCTAGACCAGCGTACTTAGAAGAAACAAAAACTGTTTGAGTATCAATCTGCTGCACAATATCGCGAATGTCTTGATCTCTAAGCAAATGACTGTCCTTAATAATCCTTTTGTAGTCTTGACTCTTGATAAAATCAGAGATGTGAGAAAATGAATTAGAGGCAATAATTGCAAGCTCGAATTTATCCAAGGGCATCTCTTCCTTCATAAACTTTTGCAGGAGAGTTGTAAATTTGACTTAGTTATCCAAACTCAATTGCTCTACTTTCACTATGCAATGAAGCTCTTTTCTTGGGTCCTTAATACACCTGTACATAAAGCTTTATATTTCCTGCCACTTGGTGTCTTCTTGGCAGAAGAATAGCTGGTCTGAGCGTGGGAAATGCTTATTTAAGTTCTTATATATTGAAACTATTCCAACGAAGTGCTTCTGGGTCTCAAGATATAATATGTCTCCTGGTTTGTACACGATTTTTCTAAAATCTCTATTAGAATTGTCTAACGACTTTTCAGAGATTAAAACTGAAATATCCTCATCTGTTCCGCGGATATCTTCGAGTGTAAAAAGAATTTCACATAATTTTTAGAATCTATAGGTGTGATCAAATGCTATTTCTGAAACAACAAACTCGCTTTGAAAATCGTTTGCAAAATAATGAGCATAAGACCCAACGCCTGGATCTCTCTTTCCCATGTACTTTAGCAAGTTCTAAGCATAGATAATGTTCTATGGATTCGGGATCTCTGTTCCTCGAAGATACCCTTCTAGAATCCAAATTTTCTACCCACTTAAGAAAGTCAACGGGTAGTTATTGTTATAACCTTTAATAAGTTATTCCTCCCATCCTGCTAAGAGTATTTATATTTCCTGTTCATAGCTTTCAAGCTCTTGAAAATTAGATTTTTCGCAATCAATCCTTTTCTGTCGGAATATTTCATGATCTTTGGGAAAACCAGAGTCTTAAAGAAGGATCAAGTTCTTGAGGATAGTTTCAATGAGATTAGCGAATTTAACATAGCTATTCATCATCTTTTGTTCATTTTCCTGCCTCTACTGCTCCTCTTCACTCAGCTAATTTTTTTTAGTAAAGCTATGCGACATTGTATTGTAAAGCAAGAGAGCGCGATCACGAAGCTCTGAGATTGCTGCCCTGTCGAAAATTTTCTCATCCTTATTTTTCTTGTACACCAGCTTAATATTGAAGTCAGTGTTACTAAATATATCTGTATTCTTTGAGGCCATTGGGGAAATTATTAGAGTGGATCGATCCATGATTTCAATGACCTGTTTTTTCTTTGCCTGCTCTTTAGAATCAAGTTCGTCTTTAAAATTTATGATCGCAGTAAGGTGAGTTATACACTTATGGATTTTGTCATCCATATCTTTGAATAACGGATTTCTTAATGATTCAACAAAGAAAGTGATGAGACCTTCGAAACCAACTTAACCGAGTTTGATTATTTCTTGAACAAATTCCCAAACTTAAACCAGATCAAGGATAGTCTGTGAGTTGACTCCACTGTCATCGTAATCATTGACATAATCCCTAAACAAATCCAACTCTGATTTAGTCAAAACTCGGACGAATTTAAATAAATCGAGTGATTTGTCATTGAAGCTACTGAGAATGGCTATGATTTTTTATAGTGGATCTTTAGCTCTTGGAGGCCCCTCTTATTATTAGTAAACTGCTTGCTGAATTATCATTTCTCCCTCCTGATTTTTAGCTTCTTCAATTTCTATTCTTTGATTTCTTGGCACAAATTATCCGTTTATTCTTAAAGATTCTTCTATTCTATTGATTATCAATTTGATTGTTTCAGTGAATGAATTTTTGTAATCTTAAACAGTTGTGACTATAAAATTTTCAACGCAATGTCCTAAAAAGTTTTAAGCCACTTTAGCTTCTTGTTCTAACCTCAGTGAAAATATTCTCCCAGTAGTCAATTATTAATTCTTCTAAGGATCTTTAAAGGTGTACTGCATCTTCGCGATATTGACAGTACTAATGCACATCTGCTCAAAGATTGGGATCTTAATGAACGAAATTAGATGACTGATCAACTCATTCATCCTTTATTCTTAATTTTTCTTGAAGATTTTTTTAATCTCTTCCAATTCGTTCGTGATTTGCAATTCATTTAACTGAGCGCCCTTTATGATCGATTAAACATCTTTAATGAGGAAGTTAGTGTCGTCTGCATCAAGGAATCTAGCTATATCATTCCTCATGTTCTCAAATGCTCTCTCGCAATTTGCTATTACTTTGTCAGGATCAGGTTGACCAGTCTAGTCAAGTTCAGGGTTTTTAGCCTTAATCTGCTGAAGGTACTAGTTAAAGATTTTGGAATTCTAAAACTTAAAAATTTGAGAAGCAATCTTTTAGAAATTCTCCAGAGATGGTGGGAAAGTACGAAGATCTGCGATTCTTCTCTCTCTATAGTCCTAAGCGTAGTTTTCAAAATTTTTCACAAGTGGAGTTTCTTTACTTAACTTACTGAAATCGTTGAGGAAAGATTTTACTTCGGTAATCTTTTGTATTACTGAATTGGCTTCATTTATCTGTGTTGTTAAAATACTCTTTAAAGCATCTTTATCTGCTGGAATTTCCTTTTCTTTTCTCTTTACTTCAAGCACAGCCCTCATGTATTCAATGAATGCATTTTTTTGGACGTTACTCAAATTTTAAAGTTCTAGTAACTCCTTTATAGAAAATTGCTCATTGCAAAAGTTTTATGCTATTTTATGAAATATATCAGTAATTTGTGAGACCTGCTTTTGCTAGAAATATTCTTTACTGTTTTCAATCATCTGATACCATTGATGATCAGTAGTCGGATTTGAGATTAAGAATTGCATCACACTTTTCTCATTGAGTTTGTCATCTGTCTTTCCGAAGGCGTAGACAATCAATTCTTAGATTTAGCTTGCATTCTTTCTTTCCTTCTCAAAAGTTTTTTTAATCTGCAGTAGTTTATCTAGGGGATTGTCATAGGTTCTTTTAATGAATGGGTCTATATAGCTGCGTTTAATTTTTTCCATGTAAGCACTCACGAAGAAAGTACTTTTGCAGCTAATAAGCTTGACCATGAATTCATAGCAAGCAAAAGAAACTCCTCTCATTTAGCATAAATTGTAAAATGAATCAACGGCGTTCGTGCTCAAATTTGTGAAGAATTCTCTCTCTTTTTTCTAATTCAGGCTGTTTTATGGATATAACTTTTGTAAATTGGAAATGAACTCATCAAAAGTTGTGATATATGCTATGCTTATTTCGCCTCTCTGAATTTTATTCTAAAGGTATCTTGTGGTTTATAAAAGTGAAAGTGAAAAATCATTCCAAGGTTACAATAAATTAGAGAAAATATCCATGAAGCTAGATTGATGATACTAAACTAGGATCTAAATGATCTAAGCAAATTGTTCTTCCTTGATATAGAAGATATCATAATTTTCAATGAAGATTTACTTAGACCATTAGAGATCTTAAGTGAAATTTTAAACTGATTGATAATTATTAATGACAGAGTTGCAAAGCTGCTTTGCATTGGAGATTTGAAAAAGAGAGGCGATTCCAGTTCCTCTGTAAGACTTCATTTGCTAGAGAAAAGCCGCAAGAGTGTATAAATCAACGATGAATGCTTTGTTGAATTTGTTTATGGTTTCCAGTATCATTCTTTTAGAATTATAGTCAAAGGTTTATAGCTGTTAAATTTCTTATTCTTCCTCTGAGCTTCCTTCAGAATAAATACTACTAAGGAGCTTAGTATATGACTTCAAGTCTGCTGGCTGTTCCAATAGCAAGAGATAAATCTCTTGAAATTCTTCTGGTTAAAACGGAACTTCCTCTCTTAAATTTTTGATCTTGATGAGGATCTCGAAGATTGTTTTGAAGAGGATCTTGATCTAGTTCTCATTTAGTCTAATCAAAAAGAGTTTAGTTACTAGCAAGTAAATTATTGGGTCAGTTTGGTGCAGGTGGTCAAGTGTCTACAACCATTCTTTTCTTTCATTTTTCTTATTGAAGAGCATGGCATTGAGATAACCTTGAACTTTAAGATTCCAGTTAAAACCATAAATCAAATTGTTAATAGAGCAATTTCCACCTTAAGCAAATTTTGAATCGATGGCAGTCTTCATTTCTTCAACTATCCCTTAAAGATTCAATTCCAAAATATTTCCGGAATTAGGAACTTCTAAGATTCTGAGATCCAGTTTCTTCTGCGGTAAGAGACCTATTATTTGTATCATGATCTTACTAATTTCATTTTCATCAAAGTTTTGTAAAATGTTTTTATAATAAGCAGTGAACTGATGATTCTGTTCATTACTCATCTGAGTGGAGATGTTAGGTGCCCTAATTTTTACCTGCAGTTAGTTAATTAACTCAGGGATCAGATCTTACTAGTCTTTGTGAAGAAGGAAGTTAGCAAATAAGAAAAACTGCTTAAATATATCGACGACATTTGTGCCCGGAGGATCACTAGATTTATAATAAAAGCTTGTGTTTGGAACGATTATCATGTCAAAAACAAAATGATGCTCCCCTTCGCCGTAGGGTTTGAACGTGTCCCATTTCTCGTAGTAATCGTAATTAGTTAGAGTTCCTGTATCATCAAGTACTCTTAACTAGAATCCTCTTCTACTGAATCTGCTATAAATGTGAAACTCCAGATGATAAACAGTGGTAGTTATCTCGCCAAACCTGAGAGAAACCTTCTTGAATGTAAAATATTCAGGCTTATGGAACTAAATTTAGGCAACAGCTTAGACTTTTGCATCCTTGTACTTATGATGAAAATCGTACAGGCAATAGATATTTATTGTCCTCTCGTATTCTCCATAGTGTTCCTTCCCTGTTTTTATCAATGACATCTGAGATTCTATTGGAATTTATACTTACTAAGCCTGATATTAAGTTTATCCATGATTAAAGTTTTAAGTTCCGGCCGGAATTTATTACATTTAATTATGATAAACTTCGGTAACTTCTCTATTAGATTAAATCTTATTAGCCTCATCGACAACTTGAATCTCCATATCATCAGCATCATCTCCAGATCTCCTTGGAGCAACGTATGGCTAAGATTATTGAGCTGATTGATAAACTTAGTTTTGATTTTAGGGAGGATCTTACCTTTCATGGACAGTCATATGGTTAGTAACTGACCTCGTCTAAGGATGGGGTTGGTTACTAATGCCTCCTTGACTTTGCTTCATCTTTTGCTCTGTTACTTTTCCGCCAGGTTCTTGTTGAGTGTTGGTCACTTTAATTTCCTTTTTACCGCTAGAGCCTGCAATTTAAGCTTGGTTTCTTGGTTAAATAGATTCATTTGGATTCATCTCATACCATTATTGATTCGTTGGTTTAGTTTTGGGGTTTTGAACTTAGGGATCTGATGGCTTGTTAGCATTTTTAAAGACATTGGTCCATCCAGGATCACCTTAGAAGCCGCTCTCTTCAGTCATCTATTGCTTAGCCTTCTACTAAACCTTTGATTCTTCGAGCATTGAAGAAGCTAGCTTATTTTACGGTTTTTCTGCATTTGGAGCAGCCTACGTTAATCTTGATCCCCTTGGCTTTTTTGATTGGTTTGGAGCCTCAGCGTTTCGGCCTTCATCCTGACTGCTATTGACTCCTTATCCTTTCTTTTCTTTGTTCTGATTTTTGTTCATCTTTATCAAATAAAATAAAAGTACGTATTATCTCTAAACGAAATAAATTATATCTTTTCTCTATCTCTCTTCTTCTAGTGCTGGGGTTTTGGGGTTTTGGGG
>VFQS010002349.1_pt1 | contig 15677 bp, 23 predicted proteins | sample 3512361 | NCBI WGS metagenome assembly VFQS01 (sample SAMN10412375, study PRJNA504923) | tailings metagenome | isolation source: Relicate 1 Philex TSF3 active mining | place: Philippines
CCCCCAAAACCCCAAAACCCCAAAACCCCAACATGTCGAAACAAACAGCATAGGATTATCATATAATAAATATTTATAGATTTATATTACTAACACATATACAGAGAACAATGCGATTACACAAAGCAGCTGTCTGTGCCACTCTGGTGCTCTTGGCAGCTCTTTGCTTACAAATTTCATGTCAGCCATGTAAGTACAGTAGCTATATCAATCTCTTGAGTCTTATTATATTTGTAACTTTATCGGTCCTCTCTTTACCTTTTGTATCCTATGTGTGAAACAAAAGTTCAATGATTATTGTGAATGGATGAAGCTATTGAATTCAATATCCAAATCTCCATATTTATAATAAGAAATATATAATGCGTCAGCTTTTTATTAGACAAGAAAATTTTATAACAGCAAATAAGATATATTAAACAATTTATTAAATTTTTTAGGCCCCTAAGGCTAGTATCAGTCATCAAAGACGGGTGGTTGTGTGGGTAAGTGATTCATTGGTCCATCCCTTATCTCCCGCTAAATATAGCTTGCGAAGAAAGTCTCTATGGCTGTCTCTATTGTGGTGAGGAGTCCCCAACTGGTCAGCCCTCAGTCAAATTTCCAGTGTGCAGCCAGTGCTAAGACGGACTCTATTTGCTGAGAAATAGAACATACACATCTAACTATGCAGACAAATACTCTTTCTGCGTTCCTGACTGCACCAAAGCTCACTCTTCCTGGGTTAATAACCCATTCTTCAGAAAATGCGAGTGTAAGATTTCTCTTTGTTTTAAATTTTATAACGAAGATGGAGGAGAATATTGTGCATCAACCAACATTGTACACGGTTGCGATAAGTGCCAAGGTGATACCTTCAACTGGGTCAAAACATAAACAACATCTCAACAAATCATTGGCGAACACTAATGGAATAGCTACTTCAAAGAATGTGTCTGTAAGCACTCACTCAATCTATTGATGAATTATTTTCATAATAGCTTGCAAGAATTCCAAGTATTGCAGAAGTTGTTCCGCTTCTGATAGAACCACTTGCTCAACCTGTGAGCCAATTTCTGGAACCATTCAGTCATCATGCGGTAAATATACTTAGAAATTAACTAATTACAAATGTAGCTCCGACAACAAATAATTCACCTGGTGGTTTTAATCTCAATAATTGTCTTTGGAAAGACCCGTCGCCATATAAAAATTGCCTCGTATGTGATGATGGTTACTTCAAGAAAACTGATACATCTGTAAATCCAAACGCGGGCTAATCTTATACTAATTGCGGAGATTGTAATAAAACATGACTGATAATAATATCATAGACAACCCCGGAGGATCCATGCCCGACAAGTGTCTGAGTCCGCTCGGAGTAACATCATGCGCGGAATGTGAGTTGTTCCACAGCACAATTGGCAGTGGGTCTGACAACAGATGCTATTGTAACTCATTAACCTTTTTAGATTTGATCTTTATTAGCTTGCAATGAAGACAAGTTCTACCCAGGCTTGGTTAGATGCAACTTGGATGCTACAGGCACAGTAACTTCGGCCAAAGCTTGTCAAGATGGCTATGCGGATATGACAACAGGAAAGTGCGTCACAAACTGTGGACAAGGCAAAGTTGGAGTAGCTACCTTCTCAAGCAGAGGCCTCGTCCAAGCTGCTTAATGCTATTCATGTCATAGTGATTGTGCTGAGTGCGTTGGATAAGGGGCTAATCAATGCACGTCATGCAAAGCCGGATTTTATCTCTAGAGATGGACTGGCGCAAAGACTTTCGGCTCAGGTGATATGGTGAGATATGGAACTTGTATAGCGAAGCAAGTCTTTGGATCTAATGGAGGTGTTTTCACAAGAGATGTTTATAGTATCAACGAATGGGATTATAATGGCAACGCTAATGTACAGAATATTGGTGGTACCAGTGGGCCTGACGGCTTCAACTATGTTGTGGATGCAATCACAAAAGCAATTGAGCTTGGCGCCCCTTATACAAAGTCCATTATCACTATCATTCTAAAAAGTGGCTTTTAAAATAATGGAAATGAGGGTAGACACCACTGGCTAACACCTGACACAACAAATGTAGTGCCATATCAAGCTAGTCAATGGGATGATACGTAGTCTATTGAGATAATAATTCGTTCAGAGAGCCCAACAAACCGTCAAGTTCTTCAGAATCGACTCAGAGAAAAGTACACATTCAACATTGGAGCAGGTTTGACTTTAAAAGATTTAATCATTGACTCTCAATGGGGTTACTCAGCAATCAGCCCAAATAGACCACCGTAAGCATAATAACACGTTATCTATTATAGAACTGAGAACTGTCAAATAAACTATGGTATCGGAGGTTCCTATTTCAAATTTGATATCAATCCCTATACAGCTCTGACTGCGGTGCCAACTTTGACGATCGAGGTATTATCTTATGCATCAAACAATAAATTTATTCATAGAACTGTTTGGTTCGTGAATTCCGCTTCGAATTCAACAGCCTGGTGGAATTCAATGATTATGCAGGAAAAGTTGTCATTAAGGGCTCGACTTTTGAGGAGTTCCATACATGCAGCTCAGTCATTCGTAACAAGAAAGTGGCTATCGACAAGACCGTTGGATTCACGCCAGTGGGACCTAATGATTTTTACGCCTACTACTTATACCGATCAAATAGCATGGTCTTCTAAGAGCTGAATAAAAAGTATGTTAAACCACCTCTTTTGCTTATTTAATAATAGGACCGTCCTTATGAATAGTCCGGCTTTTCTTGCCACTTGCTAAGCTAACTATTAGTGCTTCGGCCTGACCATTGACACTGTGGTCTTCCAAAACTTTCAGACAGCTGTCTCTCGACAAAATAACCCAATTGCTGTCAGTCCGACAAGCGGCATGCAGTACTACGGCATGTTGGTTGACTTGGATGGTTTCGATGGGCCGGTCGTCATTTAGAACTCTAATATCTAGAACATAGGACCGCGCTACTCGAGCTGCATCACATCTCAGGCTCTCAACTCGGGCCCAGTGTATAATGCGGCAACTGATCCAGTTCCTAGTTATGGCCCGAAAACAAAATATCAGATAAAATCCCTCATCTCAATCGTTAATCATAAGGGCACGGTTGACATAGTCAAGAATAAATTCTTGAGAAATGGAGGTACCAAGGGTATTATATATCTCGATATGAAGCACAGGACAAATGTGAGAAGGGCATTCATAGTTAATAATGAGTTCACAGAAAATTCAGGTCATATTGAATCTAGTGTCATCTTTATCAGAGCACGTGCTCCTTTAGAGAGAGGTACAGTCTACACGAGAGTTCCTTATGATGCTGGAAATCCACTTATATCAGCGCTTCCAACTACAACTGCGACAGCTGATACCGAGCCTGACACTCAGTACTATTGTTCAGGCTATCATTTTGAGAGCAATCTCTTCCAGAAAAATATGGCATGCACTGTCTATGGCGGTGCGATGATAAAATTTGAATGCGTAGACTACAATTAGATGTCCTCAGTGGGAAATGACAAAATCACACCGACAGCCTTGAGTGCACCAACTCTCGCCGACTACAAGAAGATTAACTTTGCTAATCATTAGATCAGACTGGAGACAACTAATCTAGCTGTGTGGAACTCAGTCACTGTCCCAGTTGACCTAAATCTCGTTACCTTCAAGGACAACTAGTACTATTAAAACTATGGATCTAATGGAATGGGTCTTATCGATATCAAGGGTGCTCCAAGAGTTACCTTTACGGGAGACAAATTCCAGAAAAACGGCGATGCTGTCAGAGAGGTCAAGGATGTTTATCCGATGCAATAGATCCCGAAAGCAGCTAGCGACTTTGATATGGGTTTCAAAGAAGCTTTTGCAAATGCTGGAAATGTCTATCCCGCCAGTATTTTCATGAAATCTCTAGTCAACATTGAAAGGTCCTCCCAGCTGACAATGACAAATGTTAACTTCGAATATAACTGGCTCTTAGAGAATAATTGTTCGCCAATGAGAGCTCAAATCCTCACTCTGAATGACTTTGCAGGCCTTCTTAAGATATCCGGCATCACTGTCAATCAGCATACTGGTTTCGGAAACTATTATAACACACATAACAGCTAATATAATTGGCCTACGAAAGATCTTGTTGGCAAACAAAAGACGATGTCCATGACTCCTTTCTTTGCCTTCTCTAACACGGTAGACCTCAATGAGGTCTTGTTTGAAGATTTCGATTTCAAAAACAACCAGTACTACGAAGGATGCGCAGGGAGCAATATGATTCTGTCACTGCCCGGGAGAGATTCAGGGGGGCCACATGCCGACAAATTCACTATGCAGGGAACAACGCTCCAGAATTTCTTAAATAATCTGTGCTCCAGCTGCGTTCAGCCTGTAATTTAATTGAATTCTGGGACTGTCCTGATCAAAAACACGTTTTTCAATTAGGTTAATGGTCCCTGCTATTTCGGAGGATCGACCTGTCCCAACGAAGACTAGCCTTTCAACACCTTTATCCACTTTAAACTTAAGAAACCTATCATGGATGCGACGGGTGTAGTCGTCCAAACAGATACTATCACCTTGGACAACGTCAAAGTTGACTAATATCAATCGAGGAGGTTAACTTCAACAGTCTCAGGCCGCCTTTTTCAATTCCAATATTAAGTCCACACTGATCCATCTCTAGAGTAAATAGTTCCCGTAGACACATAGATTTACATTGTGAATTCAACATTTTCCAACATCAAAGCTTGGGGTGACGGCCCTGTTGCTCTTATCAACATTGATCAAATCAAAATGAATGTTACCTAGAGCTCTTTTACCTCAATTTTTGCAGGTGATCCCACAAATTTTGGAGGTGTGTTTATGGGGCAATCAATCGGTGCACTTAATCTGAACAATGTTAATGCCTCAGATGTCCTTGTCGTCTAGTCGAATCCGACAAATGGTGGCGGTAGCTTTTTCTACACAAACTATGACGGCTTATTCAGTTTGACAATCACTGGATGCAGAATTTCTAGCATAAATTACAATTATAACAATGGTGAAAAAGGAACAGTCAATAGTCAAGTGGTCCAAAGAGGCTCCATCATTCATTTAGATGGCAAAACAAAGAAATATACGGTCGTTATCACAAACTCCATCTTCAAAAATGGTGTCACGGCATGGCAAGGTGGCGCCTTGAGACTAGGATCCACCACGAGCACAGTTGACACGACATTAACGGGCAACCTCTTTGATTACAACTGCGGTGTCTCCGGTGGCTCCGTCTTCTGTCTTAGGTGCAACATAATCTAATGGTAGAACAACAACTTTACCAACAGTTATGCTTACTAAGGAGGCGATGTCTATCTGTGGAACCTTTAAAATACTGCAGCATTGCCAGCCATCATATCTTATCACAACCATTTCGGTGTGACTGCTTAGGACAAAGGTGGCGCTTACTTCTACAAGGATGATTAAGCCTCAGCAGTGACGGTCATCAAATTCGATCAGCTTTATTCAGCAGACCCCACTGTCACTTCTTACTTTGGCAACCTAAACACCAACAACAACCATGGAGCCCTAATGCATGCAGAAGTCGTAAATGAACTTCTCATATACGTTACTAAGGCTACAACTGAGAGAAATACAGCAAAGATCCATGGAGGTCTTTTTTCGTTTGAGAGCACAGGAAAGTACACTCTCACCTTTGACCTCTGCTAAATTAATGACAACACGGCATCAACAGGGAGTGGCGGCCTTGTTTACTCCTCTGGCACTACAAGTGACACAAAAGTGTATTTCAAAAGGACAAACGTTTTAAGCAATAGTGCAAAGACTGATGGAGGTCTCGTGTACCTTGGCGGTACAAGTGTCAACTGGCTCACTATTGATTCCACGAAGATGTAAACTTAGATGTCAAGCTCAGAACACGGTGGTCTAGCTTCCCTCAGAGGTAAAGAAGCGAAAATTGTTATTCAGTCTCTTGCTGACCCAGTTAATCCAACCCAGATCATTGATTCTAAAACAACATCAAACAATAAGGATGGAGGAGCTTTTCACGCTATAATATCTGGAGGAGGCGGCGGAGGAAACAAATGCATTTTCTCCGTTACAGATAGTACCATCACTACAAGTTCAACTTAAGGCAGAGGTGGCCTCTACTTTTGTCAAGGCAGTGGAAGTTCCAGTTCATAAATAACAATTGCTTCGTCTACAATAGATGACTCTAAGGCATCATCTAACACAGGATCAAGATCAGGAGGAGCTTTCTTCGTAGACGTAAGTGGATCGATTACTTTCGGTACTACAGCCTCAATATTGAATAACTAGAGGTGCGATTAAATGGGTGGACTGGCTTATTTTAAAGCTTCAAAAGCTACTATTGGATTCGCTAGCGTCACTAAAGTCACAAAATCAGTCGCTTAAAGTGTAGGAGGTGGTGCTTTATATGTTGACACTTCAGGAACAGCCACAATCACTATATCTGGAAAATCTTCGTTCACAACTTAGTCAACAGATGGAAATGGTGGCTTTATATATTCCAAATCTTCCAGCACATCTTCAATAATAATCGATGACTCAGAAATTGCACTTTCAGCTTCAAATTTAAAGGGCGGCTTTGGATACTTTGAATCAACAGGTACTTCTTAAATTGAGGTCAGAAATAAAGGAATCATCAATACTGGTAACTCAATGAACGACATGGGAGGCATTGCATATATGATGGGCACTAATAATATCCTCAAGATTGGAGATGGTGCTCAGGTATCAGCATGCGGTGCCAAACAAGGTGCTGGCTGTTTTTATATGGGCGGTACTGGTGTCAATAGTGTGATTCTTGAAGGCGGCATCAATGGTGACGCTATGATACAGAATTCAGAAATGTCATGCGCATCTTCCACATGTAATGGAGGTGTCTTTATCTTTAAGGGACTCGATCAGAGAATTGATATCAACTAAGGAACTATCTAAAATGTCAGAAAAGTACTTGGATCAGGAGGCATCATGTATTCAGACCCGTACATTGCTGGCTCTAAAATAACATTTGATCAGGTCTATGGAGCAACCTTTTCGGACTTCGCATCTGTTGGTAACGGCTCCTTCATCTATGTGAAGGATACGGTTCTTCCTACTTTTGACCTTAAGTTTAATGCATCGTTAGTGAGATGTTCGACAACAGGTGGCTTTGAATAAATGGAGGAACTCAATAAGACCATGGTTAAAGTAAACATGACTATTCCACCTGACTTGACTGGAAACACCTTTTTCTTTGGACGAAACGCACAAGGAACTATTGCTCCATACAACTCTACTTTCGAGAGATGCAACACTTCTTATGCCGGAGGTGTTTTCTACCTTTACAAAGGTTAGGTTCTGAATGATGAAGCTTCTAAATATCGTATGAATGCTGCTGTATATGGTGGAGTTTTGTACTGTGATCATTGCGTAGCAAATTTCAAGTCAAGTGTCATCAGTTACAATGTTGCCAAAGATGCTTCACTTGTCTACATATGGTCAATTGGGTAGGCAACACCTACAGTCACATACACAAACTGCACACTTACAGATGGTTTTGCTTCAAATGTGGGTGGAGGTATAGTCACTCGTGGAACAGCTGTCGGCTACATCAAACTCTTTGATTGCGCATTGATAAGAAACTTCTAGGCTACAAGTGATGGCGGGTTTTTCTTTGTAGAAAATGAGCTACAAGAGATGGTCTATCAAAATACCAATTGGAATCATCTCTACTCACAGTTCAGAGGTGGATATATCTACGGTATCGGCAAGATTCATTCCACATTTGGTGTCAAATGTAGACTCGGAAACATCACTTCATTTATTGACCCTGGTAATGTTGGGCCTGATTCTGGTTCAGCGGGAGATAACATTGTTGATTGCTCGGTCACATGTTCTTCGGGTACCCTTGGAGAAGCTGACATTGATCCTCGCTTAGCTGTCGCAGTCGATCGCTTCAGTATGTACAGGTATGTCAACAAAAATGTTACTACAAGAAACAATACCTTCAGGAATTGTATCGGCAAAAAGGGATCTATCTTCTACCTTGAAAACTCTGAGATGACAGATACGGGGTCTAATTTTGAAGGCAATGGTGCAATTTAAGGCGGTGTCTTTTATTGCAAGAATTGCAAGATCATTTTTTAGCAGACGAATTTCACCAACAATTTTGCTTAGCAAGGAGGAGTCATTTATGTAGAAGGCTAAGGCCAGGTTGTATTCTAGGATGTACTTGTTGATAGATCAACAGCGACTTTAAAGGGAGGACTCGTTCATGGTGAAGGTACAGGAATCCCCTCAGCATTACCCTTGCCTTCAAATGTTACTCTGCAAAAAGTTGAAATAACTATATCCTAAACCACTAGTCTTTCGATGACTACTATCTTTGAGAATATTAAGTCAAGACTTGATGGAGGTCTCGTATCCATTAATAATGGAACTTTGTACATTGACGGCGCTAATCTCCGTAAAGTGAGGGCAGGAAGAAATGGTGGAGTCATTTACACCGAAGGGCAAGTTGAAGTAAATATCAATAGCACAAACTTCACAGATGTGTAAGCGTCTGGAAACGGTGGTATTATTTATTCATCAGGAGTTAACACAGATATTTACAATTCCAAGATAAGTTTCACTAATCCAATCAATTTTCTTAAAGTTTAGTCAACTTTAGGAGGCGGAGCTTTCTATTTTGATCATCCAATGCTTGACGTAAACATGCAGACTTTAATTAACTTGACCGATGTGCACAGCACTTAAGGAAACGGTGGTGTATTTTACATCAAGCAGATCAACTCGATAGATTTCACTCCACCTCCAGGTCAAATGAGTACTTATTAAAACTTCACTGTCCCAGGCAAAATGTATGGTTCCTTCTTATACTCTATTGCAAGAGGAGCTACGATAAGCATAACTAGCAGTAGTATCAGTTGTCAGGCGACGCAACCGAACTACTCGACTCAACTGAAAGATCAACTTCTCTTCAATTACATTCCTCCTAACTTCGCCGGCGCAATCTATGTCAGAGATGCAAACAAGGTCATATCCTCGAAGAACAGCTTCCAGAACTGCTATTAGACTAGCTAGGGCAGTATCTTCTTCCTAACCACGAGTCCAACTGAGACCACTTACATCACAGAGCTTGAGGAATAGGGCGGCTCCACTTATAGGTAGAACTAGGCACAGCAGGGAGGAGTTATCTATTGTGATGTCTGCAAAATTACAATGATAGGGACAACGGCAAGCCCGATACTATTCCAAAATAACTCTGCACAGGAAGGAGGAGTCATATTCATTCGTTAAACTCCCTCAACAATGATTTAGTCGTCGACCTTTATCCAGAATTACGCGACTTTCAAAGGTGGAGTGATCGCAGTCAAGAACTCTGATACATCCATAGCCCAAGGTACAATCCTGCTTGACACAATCAATATCGAAGACACATGGGCTGCAAGTGGCCTTGAATCTGGTGAAGGAGGTGCTATCCACATTGACTCTGTGCAAATTAGTAAGTTCCAAATTAAAACCACAAGGATCTATAACTCATATGCTGAATTGAATGGAGGTGTCATAGCTGTTGAAAAGATGAAAGGAGAAATCGCTATCACCGATGCAAGTGACATCAAAAAGTTCAAAGTAGACAATCGTCATAAGGGGTCGTTATTCTATTCTCCAACGGAAGATAATGTTCTCTTGACTATCAAGAATTCCTTTTTGACTTGCCAACCAGTTTATTTGGCAAATGACGCTACGGCCGCTATCAATTCTCAGCAGTCAAATTATTCAGGTGCAATTTACATGGATCGATCTTTGAAGGGCATTATTTCATATCAAAATGTGTTCCAAAATTGCTATAACTGCTCAGAGGGTGGAGTCTACTTTCTTTAGAACACGAAGCTTAATGACTAGTTGTCTACTTACTCTAACATCCAGTCTCTCTTTGGAGGAGTTATGAAGTGCTTGAATTGCGAATTCAACATCACATATGGCACTATGGACTACAATAGAGCAGTTTACGGTGGCGTATTTTTGGTTGAAAATGCTGGATAGGGAATTATATAGGCCACATCGTTTGTGAACACAACTGCCCTCATGCAAGGAGGTGTTATGAGCATACAGCAGTCTGGCGTTATGAAAAAGTAGTACACAAGCATTACTTTCTCAAATTGCAAATACATTGAGGATAGTTATGCAGGGCAAGGTGGAGTTCTTTTCGTCAGCTAACCCTTCATCAGTGTCTACCTTAATAGAGTCAGGATAAAAAAGCCCACTGCTATCAGTGGCGGAGTCGTTTTTATCGAGAATGCGCACAGATTTGATATCGCAGAATCCGAAATTTTGGATTTCAAAGCTAATCAATCTAGTTTAATGTACTCCTCGAGTGAAGAATTCACTTTGGCTGTCACCCGTTCATAAATCACTTGTGAAACAGCTTACAAGACTGATGACAGAACTGCACTTCTTTAGAACAATATAATACCGCCATTTAACACAACTAATACCTTCTATCTCACTGGGACAGCCCTAACCCAGGTCCAGATATCTGAAAGCAAATTCAAGCAGTGTGGAATTAGTTAGGATGGCGGAATATTCCGTATCGAGGGAAAAGTCAACTTTACAGACACCAGGTCAACATATTCGGATAACTCAGCAATTGAAGGAGCTATCATTTCATGCTCTGGCTGCAACGTTACTCTAGTAAAGAGTGTTATCACAAACAATCAAGCGATTCGTGGAGGTGTCATTAAGCTGGAAGCCTCAGCTAACCTCACATCTTTTCACGTCTAGTTCTCTCAAAACAGTGCTAAAGAATTGGGTGGAGTCATTTTTGCAACCACATAATCCCTCTTCAATATCAAGAACTCAGACTTCATCAAGAATTTCGCTGATGTTTCATCAACCATTGATGCCTTGGGTGTCTCATCCACTGGAACCAATATCATCGAACTCTGTTCTTTTGAGTAGAATAGAGCCAATAAAAATACGATTTCTTTGAACAAAGCTCGAGCTTAGATACTTAAGAGTCAATTTGTTGAGAATACTGCAAATGAAAGGACCAAAAATCTCTTCTTAGGTTTCTCAGAGGTCAATATCTCCGACTGCACGTTCAGGAGCGCATCGTTAAACAATCCAATCAAATAAGTTTAGCAAGACAAGACGATGGGCGCTTTCATTTTCGTTATTTTGGATGTAAAGTTGAAAGTCACTAATACTGCTTTCTTAAACGGTCTCGCCAGTTATGGCGGCGCGATCTATCTCTCGGGTCAGTCAGAGATGCTTATTTCCGGATGCACTTTCTCAAGTAACTACGCGAATGTCTATGGAGGTGCCATATACGGAAACGGCTTCAAGAGCATCAAGTTAGTCGCGAAGACCAAGTTGCTTAATAATATCGCTCTTAGCTAAGGTGATGATTTCTTCTTATCAAACACTGAAGAAGCCTTCGAGTTAGATGAAGTGACAATTAGCAATCCCAAGGCACGCAACTCCATTCATGCTGAGTATGTGCAGGTCAAACTTAACAACGTAAAAATCACTGACATAAAATATAATGAAAAGAGTGAAATGGGTGCTGCAATACAATGTATTTTCTGTCGTAGGATGATAATTGATAATTCATACTTTGGAAACCTCAAAAGTTAGCTCGGAGGAGCCATATATCTTACTGATTCGGTCGAAAATAAGAGGAACTACGGGACCGACTTGAAAGAGAAGTACATTATCAGGAAGTCAACCTTTGAAAATATCGATGCCTATGTTGGTGGTGCTCTATACCTCGACCATCCGCAGAGCATGATCATTACTGATTGTACCTTTAATAAACTCAGAGCTTTAAATCGGACTTCAGAGAAAAAGACAGATCTGCCCTCTGGTATCGCTGGTGCAATAAACTACATCTGTGATGCCAATGACCCACAATGCTCGTTGACTATTGATGGTTCGTCCACTTTCACAAACAACTATGCAGCTATAAAAGGAGGAGCAATTAATTGGAACTATATCGAGCCTAATTTTGGAAAGTAGATCAAGTTTTCCAAGAACAAGGCAGGCTGGTATGGAGACAATATCGCTGCTTATGCACAACAACTCAAGGCTATTACTAAAGAAGAATATAAAAAGCAGTTGGAGCGCATCTACAATCCCTTACAGTACAGTGAAAATGAAACTCTTTCTAATTCTGATCGCAAGCTTTATATCTAAGATAGATATCTTATTGACAATACAACAGCCCTTATTACGGATCCATTAATTGAAAAAAGCACTTTCAATCAGACTAATGTTCGTTCAGGTGGTGAGGTCCCGCAGTTTTTCGTCGCACATGTCGATAAATATGGGCAAATTGTGGCTGAGTTTGACAACAAAATAAGAGTTGGACTCGATGATAATGCCTACAAGGTCGATTAAAATACTAAAAAGTATGAGCCCATTCTCGGGGGTACGCAGGAATTCCAGACATATGGTGGTGTTGCTGCAATTTCTGGCTTAGAGTTCTCCGGAGCACCTGGATACGAATATAAGCTTAACTTTATTTCCACAGCGATTGATGAAGCTCTCCCTGAGAACAGGGAGTACAAGGAGAAAGTTGATATCGATCAAATTGAACTTGAGCTTGATGTTGGTTTAAGAGAGTGCAAAGTCGGCGAGTACTTTAATGCTGTTGGCAAGTGCATTTGGTGCGACCCAAGTCAAGGATTTTCGCTAGTTGCTATGAAGGAACCAGGTGACTGCAAACCATGTGACTCAGAGAAAGCTCAATGCACCGGTGGCAATGACATTGGTCCCAAACCTGGCTACTGGAGGCCCTCAAATTCCAGCTCTAATTTTATGAGATGTCCCAACCCTGAAGTTTGCTTAGGGTGGGTAGCGCCAACCTGGAATCCGATGGGCTAATGCGCAGAGGGCTACACTGGAGTGCTTTGTGCTGAATGCAAGCCAGGCTATTCACTTACTGGTACCGCTAAATGCGCCAAGTGCCCGGAAATGAGCTCTAACATCACCAAGCTAGCTTTCATGTCATTGTTGCTGATCGGCATGTTCACTTTCATGGTTCGCAGCACCCTAAACAGTGCAACCCAGCCAAAGAATCTGACAAGTGTCTATATGAAGATCTTGATGAACCACTTCCAACTGATCTTGTTGGTGTCAAGCTTCAACTTCAAGTGGCCTTCCCAGCTAGAGGGTTTCTTTAAGAGTTCATCGACCGTGTCCGAGGCAAGCACACAGATAATTTCAGTGGACTGTTTCCTAACCTCGTCCAAGAAAATTGTCAATCTGGACCAGGATTATTTCAGCACATTCTTCGTCAAATTGTTGATCTTCGCCCTCATGCCTTTCCTGATTGGTATCGCCAGCTATCTGTTCTGGGCGTTACACAAATGCATCAAGAAGATGGACTTTTTCCAGACCGCAAAGTTCATTAGTACTCTGGTGATCAGCTTGTTCATAATCCACCCGAACATTGTGCAGACCATGTTCAATAATTTTAATTGCAAAGAAATTGAGGGAGAGAAGAGGGCTCAGCAGGACTATACTGTCAAATGCGGCCAGAAGATCCACTAGTTCTGGAGCTATTCAGTTGCAATGCCAAGCATTATCGTGTGGGGCCTGGGCATTCCGTTATTTGCTTTTATCTTAATGTACAGAGAAAGAAAGAAGCTTGATAAGGTTGAAGTAAAGGAGAAATTCGGATTCCTCTATAATGGATATCAAGTCGAGCTTTTCTTCTGGGAGATAGTCATCATGTACAGAAAGATAGCCATGATATTCATTGCCGTATTTATACAACCTCAGGGAGTTATCACACAGGCTATGATAGTATTCGTCATCATGATTGGTTTCTTAATAGCTAACCTGAAAAAGAAACCTTATGTATCCATTGCTCTGAACGACTTGGAAACCTTCAGTTTGATAACTTCGGCAGTCTCGATCTACTGTGGCATCTTTTTCATAGCAGACGTGCCTTCAAAGGATATGGCAAGCGTTCCTGCGAGTGTCAAGGGCATCATTAACTTGAGTGAAACAATGCGCTTGTTTTTCTTCATGGTGATTATGATCTCCAATATAGTGTTCTTTGGCTATTGGGTCTACAAAATGCTGCAGGAGGTCCGCAATACCCTCATCAAGAAATTCGAGAAAATATACCTGCACATTTTCTTATGCGGAGACAAGGTCAAGCTTGACAAGATGAAGAATCAGCAGAAGATTGACGAAGAGAATGAACAGTTACGTGAACAATACTTCAAACAGCTTGGGAAGCTAAAGCAGCTTTACAAGGATGGCAAACTTGTGTTGACTCATTAGACACTAGAAAGAGCTCTGGTCTACCTGAACGAGGACCGCTACATGGATGCTTTGGGACTAGCTAAGCGTGACATTACGGCCAAAGACTAGAAACGATTCGCTCGTGTCACGCAGGGAGCTCTTGTGAAAGAGAGAGAGCGCGACAAGGATATTTATGGTGAGGAGTATAGGAATACGGTCGATCAAAAGAGGAAGATGCATAATGCTATGGGAGTCAGAGGAAAGAATGAGCAACACATTGCCATTAATGAAGAGTTTATGCATGGAGGAAAGATGATGCTCAATGAAGCATATGACGATGAGGCTGCAAAGGGCAGATAGAAGCGGCAAGGTAACTTCAGAAATGAAAGCACACTAAGCTACAGCTCTCACATTGGATTTGTTTCTCAAGGAGGCGATGGTCCATATGGTGAAATAAACTCGAATAGAAGTGGAGAAGATCACAACTAGCAGACACTGGCGACTCATGCAAATTTCAATGGCACCTCAGCAGACTTAATTCTTGGTACCAACAACTTAGAGGGTACCATTAAGAAAATAAACGGCGGCCAGAAAGTGCACAGCGACCTCAACCCTGGAAGCAACAACAATGACGACGATGTAATGATCAATGACTAGTGGAACCATTCCTTCAATCAGGAGGACGACATGGCACGCACAGAAACCAAAGGAAACAACCCTCAGTCATCGACTTAGCAAACCGACAACAAGCCAAAGGAAAAGCTATACGATGACAACACGATTGAAAAGATGATAATGAAGGGAGAGGTCGAGTTTAAGCAATAGAAGCAGAACTCGTCAGTTGGCTTCAAGGTCCGCAAAGAAGAGAAACCTCAAAAAGGAGCCGCGCCAGCCAAGGGAATGAACTAGAATCGCCTCAGAAAGGGAGGCGTCCAGGAACACACTATTAAGATCTAGCCTTAGACCAACAAACCTAAGGGCCAAGACAAGATTGAAAAGGAACTGAAAATGTTTGAGAAGAGCGATAGCATGTCCTCTTCGGAAAAAGATTCGTCCGAGGACAGCGACGCCATAGATGCTGCCATCCGCCAGGCCACAGGCAAGGACGGAGGCAAGAAGGTAAGTAATACCAACAAGAATAATAGGGGACGCCATAATGACGACAGCAGCGAGTTAGACTATAATAACAACGATGATGGCATGTTTTCAGAGGGTGAGTCTGCTAAGGAGAAGTTAGAAGATAAGATTCAAAAGAAGATTAATCAAAAGAAAGCTTGGTGAAGTCTTTCATATTAGTTGTGTTTCTTTGTTTACAGACAACCTATTTTTTATTATTATATTAAAAAAGTTTGACTTAGACTATTTATTAGTAATCTTTTGTGTTTTATACACCTCTCTTTTGAAATCTAATGGGGTTTTGGGGTTTTGGGG
>VFQS010002351.1_pt1 | contig 15662 bp, 16 predicted proteins | sample 3512361 | NCBI WGS metagenome assembly VFQS01 (sample SAMN10412375, study PRJNA504923) | tailings metagenome | isolation source: Relicate 1 Philex TSF3 active mining | place: Philippines
ATTTTAAAATCTCAAAATAGCGATTCGCAATACTAAACAATAAAATGAAAATGATAGTGGTTATTGAAGTTTTTTCCAAAACTAAAGTCTGGAATTTATTCCATTCTAACTTTGAATTTCCAGCAATTTGGTCATAAATAAAATAAAACGCACCAATTACAATCAAAAGTTTGATGGTAAAAACAAGGAATTGTTTAGCTTTGTGTGGAATTGAAATCATGTTGCAAAGAAACGAAACTTTCAACTTGAAACCTAACCCGAGGCTGTGCCGAATTGTATGGAGTGCAGCGGAATAAAACTTGAAACTAAATAATTGGCAAACGAACGCATCATATTAGGAATCGACCCAGGAACGACGATTATGGGTTTTGGATTGATAAAAGTAGTCAACAAGAAAATGGAATTTCTGCAGTTGAACGAACTCATTTTGTCCAAATACGACAATCATTATCAGAAATTAAGAGTCATTTTTGAGCGTACAATCGAATTAATCGACACACACAATCCAGATGAAATTGCGATTGAAGCACCTTTCTTTGGAAAAAATGTGCAATCGATGCTGAAATTAGGAAGAGCGCAAGGAGTTGCCATGGCAGCCGGACTTTCGAGAGATATTCCCATTACAGAATACGAACCTAAAAAAATTAAAATGGCAATTACCGGAAACGGAAACGCTAGTAAAGAACAAGTAGCCAAAATGCTCCAACAATTATTAGGTTTAAAAGAATTACCAAAAAACCTCGATTCAACCGATGGTTTGGCAGCAGCAGTTTGTCATTTTTTCAATTCGGGAAGAGTTGAGGTGGGGAAAAGTTATTCGGGTTGGGATGCTTTTGTGAAACAGAATGAGTCGAGAGTTAAAAAATAGTTTTCAGTCGCAGTTTTCAGTCTCAGCACTGCAAACTGCGACTGCGACTGAATACTAATAAAATGTCAGGAATTTACATTCACATACCTTTTTGCAAGCAAGCTTGTCACTATTGCGATTTTCATTTTTCAACTAATTTGAAGAAGAAAGATGAGATGGTTTTGGCATTGGCTAAAGAAATCCAATTGCGTAAAAACGAGTTTCAAGATGAGATTGTAGAAACGATTTATTTTGGTGGTGGAACGCCTTCGATATTATCGATTGAAGATTTAAGATTTTTGATTGATGAAGTGTACAAAAACTACAAAGTAGTCGAAAATCCTGAAATTACGGTTGAGGCAAACCCTGATGATTTAGATAATGAGACAATTCGTCAATTAGCCAATTCGCCTGTAAACCGATTATCCATAGGAATTCAATCGTTTTTTGAAGACGATTTGAAGTTGATGAATCGTGCGCACAATGCTGAAGAAGCCAAAAAATGTTTGGAAACAGCGACTCAATATTTTGATAATATTTCTATTGATTTGATTTACGGAGTTCCCGAAATGAGTAACGAAAAATGGTTACAAAACATCGAAACGGCTTTGTCTTTTGGTGTGCCGCATATTTCGAGTTATGCGTTAACGGTTGAACCTAAAACCGCTTTGCATTCGTTTATTCAAAAAGGAATTATTCCACAGCTAGATGATGAAGTCGCACAGGAACATTTTCATATTTTAGTCGACAAACTTTCGGAAAACGGATTCATTCATTACGAATTATCGAATTTTGGTAAAGAGAATTATTTCTCCAAAAATAATTCGAGTTATTGGTTAGGCAAAAAATACATCGGAATTGGTCCGTCAGCTCACAGTTATGATGGAAAAAATCGCGGTTGGAATGTTTCAAACAATTCACTCTATATCAAATCGATTCAAGAAAATAAATTGCCAATAGAATTGGAAACCTTAACCAAAACCGATCGTTATAACGAATATATTATGACGGGTTTACGCACAATTTGGGGAGTTTCGTTAGAACGAATCGAACAAGAATTTGGGAAAACGTATTTGGATTATTTAAACCAACAAGCAGCAAAATTTATCGAAGATTATTTGTTATTTGTGGATGATAATATTTTACGAACTACTAAAAAAGGAAAGTTTTTAAGTGATGGGATAGCTTCCGACTTATTTTTATTAAATTTGGATTGATTATTAACCACTAAGAACACAAAGAAAGCACAATGAAACACAAAGCTTTGTGAACTTAGTGAAAACCTTGTGACCTTTGTGGTTAAATTATGAAAGCAACCATCAACAACATCCAAATCGACTTATCAAAACCTCTTGATATTTCCATTCCATTATCCAATAACGAGCAAAATCCTATTGCTTGGTATCAAAATGCGCCAGAAATTGAGCCTGTAACAATGGGTGATTGGATAGGAAAAGTTTCGGAAGGAAAATCATCTACGAATTTCAATAATATTTTCTTCAATCCGCATGCACATGGCACGCATACGGAATGTTTAGGACATATTACCCGCGATTTTTATTCGATTAATCAATGTTTAAAACAATTTTTCTTTACTGCTGAATTGATTTCGGTCGAACCAAAAGTAGTTGGAGAAGATTTGATTATTACGAAAGAACAAATTGAAGTTGCTTTGGGAGGAAATTCACCAGAAGCAATCATCATCAGAACATTACCAAATTCAGAAAGCAAAAAGCATTTGAATTATTCCAACACTAATCCGCCTTATTTGGAAGAAACTGCTGCGGTTTTTATCAGAGAAAAAGGAATTCAACATTTGTTAATAGATTTACCAAGTGTTGACAAAGAGCACGATGAAGGAAAATTGTTAGCACACAAAGCATTTTGGAATGTAAAAGACATAAATCAAGTGAATGAAGACGCTCGTTTTAATTGCACAATTACTGAAATGATTTATGTTAATGAAGAAATTCAAGATGGAAGTTATCTGTTGAATTTACAATTCGCTTCGTTTGAAAATGATGCTAGTCCGAGTAAACCAGTTTTGTACAGTTTGGAGTGGGGAGTTTAGAGTGGGGAGTTTAGAGTAGGTAGATGGGTCATTAGTTATAAAAAGTGTAAATATGGATTATAAAGATTTATTAGCTTATAAAAAATCATTCGCCTTGGCTATGTTGATTTTTGATGTGTCTAAGGCTTTTCCAAAAGAAGAAAAGTATTCTTTAACAGATCAAATTAGAAGGAGTTCCAGAAGTGTAACAGTAACAATTACAGAATCATATAGAAAAAGAGTTTATCCAAAAAATTTCTTGAGTAAACTTACTGATGCTGAAGCAGAAAATTCTGAAACTCAAGTGTGGTTGGATTTTTCATTAGCATGTGGTTATTTAGAAGAAATAAAATACAACGAACTCACTGCTCTGAATACAGAAGTTGGAAAACTAATTTATTATATGATGAATAATCCAGATAAATTCGGTTCAAGTAAAATATAAATTAAACGATATAAAACTCCCAACTAAAAACTCCTTACTCCCAACTTTTAATTATGGATATTCAACAACTATACGAATTCTGTCAATCTAAAAAAGGCGTAACCGAACATTTTCCGTTTGATGAAGATACTTTGGTGTTTAAGGTAGGTGGAAAAATGTTCTGCTTAACTTCATTATCTGAATGGGAAAAAGGAACACCATCTTTAAATTTAAAATGCGATCCAGAACGAGCTTTGGAACTTCGAGCGGAATATGAAGCTATTGAGCCAGGCTACCACATGAGTAAAGTACATTGGAATACGGTTCGTTTTCATAGTGATGTTTCCGATAAAATGATGTGCGAATTGATTAATCATTCCTACGAACTTGTTTTCAAAAGTTTAACGAAAAAAGTCCAACAAGAAATTCAAGAATTTGAAAATTAGGCATTACTTTTGTAAATGATTTATCCAAGGGCTTAAAAAACTTGGAGGCATAAAAGTAAATGTTGAATATTCAATTTTGAATAAAGAAATTTGAAATAAATTATGATAGACAACTTAAAAAAAATATTAAACGAAGATCAAGATCCAAAAGCCATTGAGAAAATCACGGCTAAGTTGGAGAATCTTTTAATGTCGAATGAAGAAGTAGGCTATATTGCTGTTCAGAAAAAACCAGCGGTAACTATTTTTCCAGATAGCATTGTGGTGACCAACAAACGTATCATTTTATGCAAACCTAAGAATTTAGGATTGTCAATGGAATTTATTGATTACGATTGGGATGACATCTCTGGTTCGTTTGTAAAAGAAGGAATTTTAGGAGCTGATTTTACTTTTACAACTAATTCTGATTTAACACATACCGTTGATTATTTACCAAAAAATCAAGCACGAAAATTATATACTTACGCTAAAGAGCAATTGGATTTGTTGAAAAATCCAAAAGTTGCTACTTCAATTGTAGAAGAAGTTAAAGCTGATATTCCAGTTCAAGAAGAAGTAGTTGAAGAAATTCAGGCGGAAGAGGTGACTCATTTTGCCGAATTAATGCCAACTCCAAACGATGTAATTCGTGATACAGAAGTAGAAGCTCCAATTTCGGAAGAGAAAGGATTGGCACACTTAACACAAGACGAATTGTTTGCTAAACTTCAGAATTATAAAAAATTATTAGATAATGGATTAATTCTTCAAGGAGAATATGACCGATTAAAATCGGATATTTTAAAATATCTATAACAAAATATTTATGTCACTTAAAGCCTGAAATTCAATTTTCAGGCTTTTTTGTTTATGTAACTTTTGTAACATATAATGTTCTGAATATGAGGTAACTTTACATTATAAAATTAGAACAAAATGACAACAACAGTAGTTATAGGAGGAAGTTTCGCAGGAATGACTGCAGCCCTAGAGATAAAGAGAAAAGGCAAAGATCAACATAAAGTTATCTTAATTGATAAATCACCCTTATTTTTGTTTATCCCATCATTGATTTGGGTGCCTTTTGGAAGACGAGATATCAAAGACATTTCTTTTAGAAAAGATACTATTTTAGCTAAAAAAGGAGTGGATTTTGTAAATGCAGAAGCCTTAAAAGTAGATGTGAAAAACCAAGTAGTAACAACAGATAAAGGCGATTATAAATACGATCATTTAGTAGTAGCAACAGGTCCAAAAGTAAAATATGATGTAGCGCCAGGTGTTGCTGAACATACCCATTATATCGGAACTCCAAATGGAGCCATGAAAGCCAGAAAAGCTTTGGAAGAATTCAAAAAAAATCCGGGTCCAATTGTAATTGGAGCAACTCAAAATGCAGGTTGTATGGGAGCGGCTTATGAATTTTTATTTAATGTCGAAAAATGGCTTCGCGAACAAAATATTCGTAAAAAAGTAGACTTATATTGGATTACTCCAGAAGATTATTTGGGACATTTTGGTATTGATGGAATGCCAATGGGTGAAGCCATGCTAAAATCATTCATGAGTATGTTTAATATTCATTATAAAACGCAAGTTGGAGTAGAAGAAGTTACTGAAGATAAAATCAAATTGACTAATGGAGAAGAGTTAGCATATAATTTCTCAATGTTGATGCCTCCGTTTATTGGTGTTGAGTTTGTGACGAATTCTCCTGAATTACACGCAACACCAACAGGTTATATTCCAGTTAAAGACAGTTACCAACACGTAGATTATCCAAATGTTTGGGCGGCTGGAATTGCAGTTAATGTTCCACTGCCATTTACTCCAAGTAAAGTGCCATTTGCTTCACCAAAGACAGGTTATCCAAGTGATGAAACCGGAAAAATTGTAGCCGAAAACATCATCAGAGTTACCGAAGGTAAAACCAAACTTAAAGAAAAAGCTTGGGGCAGAATTCCTGGATTATGTGTTATGGATGCTGGTAAAAAAGAAGTATTATTATTATCAACAAGTCTATTCAAACCTAGAACTTTTGCGATAATGATTCCAAATGTAATTTACGATATCAACAAAGTAATTTTAGAAAAATATTTCCTTTGGAAAAGTAGAAACGGTTATTCTTATTTGCCATAGTTTTAAACTTTAAGTTTACAAAGTTATTTGTATATAAAAAACCCAACATTTTAATTATATGTTGGGTTTTCTTTTGTGTTCTTAGTGTAAATCTTGGTGAACTTTGTCGTTAAGTTCTACATCGATTTCTTCTGCTTCTCCACAAATCCGTCAGCTTGAAGTTTTAATAATTCCGTAGCGCTTTTCTTTTTGTAGTTATATAGTTCTTTATCTTCTTTTATGTCGGCATAGACTTTATCATAGATTTCGACATCGGTTTGTTTTTGTAATTCGCTTTGGTAGCGATTTTGTGCTAACATATTTTTGATACCCATTTCTTTATCTTCTTGTTTGAAATCGTATTCGCTTTTTGGTGATAATAATTTCGCAATAATTGGTGAAGTTTCTATCGCTAAAAATAATAACATGATAAAAAATGAAGGTAAAAAAGGCAATTTATTCAAAGCGTTAATTCGAGCCATTAAGCCGTCGAAACCTTCGATAATGGGTTGGGTTTCGGTGACTTTTTTGTCTAAATCTGCTTCAAGAGTTTTGTTTTTCGTTTCTAAATCGGTAATTTTTGCTTGGTTTGAAGCTTTTAATGTCGCTAAATCTTGTAAAGCAGCATCGTGTTTTTCACGTTTCTCTTTATAAACTGGACCTTTGCCTAACTTTTTGGTTCCAGCAGTTCCTTCGGCTTCGGTAATATATACTGAATACAAATCATTTACTTCTTTCTCTTTTTTAAGAATATCCGATTTTAAACTATCAATTTGCGCTTTGTTTTTATCTAAATCCGATTGAAAATAATTGGCTACTTGTTTTTTATTGGCCAACATCATTTCGTTCTTTTCTTTTAGTAAAACCGTATTGATTTCTTTCTCAAAGATTTTAATTTCTAAAGGTTTTGAAATTACGATAGCAATAATAATCGCCAAAGCAATTCGTGGAGTAGCTTGAATGAATTCGTCTAAAAAGTTATCTCTTTTTTTAATAGTAGAAACAATAAATCTGTCCAAATTAAAAATAAGCAAACCCCAAACAAGTCCGAAAGCTATAGCAATAAAAGAACTGTCGAAAACTGTAAAAAGCGCATAAGCACTCGCAATAAAAGCCATTACGGCAGTGAAGAAAACGGTAGCTCCAATTCCGGCATATTTGTTTTGCTCGCCATTAGAACAGCCATTAATTATGTCGGAATCTACGCCCGAGCATAACATAAAAAAACGTTTTAACATGATGATTGATTTTGATTGATGATGATTAGTACAAATTTAACGCCAAAAGTTTCAGGTTAGTGTTAATTTGTTGAAAAATAGTTGGTAAAATAAAAAACCCTCACATTGCTGCAAGGGTTTCTATAGTCTTAATACTTAATTCTTTTGTCTTAATACTAGTATCTATAATACTCAGGTTTGAATGGACCTTGAACTTCAACTCCAATGTAAGCTGCTTGCTCTGGGTTTAAAGTTTCTAATTCAACACCTAATTTAGCTAAGTGAAGCGCTGCTACTTTTTCATCTAAATGTTTAGGTAACATGTACACTTCATTTTTGTACGCTGCACTGTTTGTCCATAATTCTAATTGAGCTAACGTTTGGTTAGTGAATGAATTACTCATTACAAAACTTGGGTGACCTGTAGCGCAACCTAAGTTTACTAAACGACCTTCAGCTAAGATGATAATTTCTTTACCGTTTACGTTGTAGATATCAACTTGTGGTTTAACTTCATTTTTAGTTGCACCAAAATTTTGGTTTAACCAAGCCATATCGATTTCGTTATCAAAGTGTCCGATGTTACAAACGATAGTTTTATCTTTCATAGCCTCAAAATGACGTCCTACAACGATATCTTTATTTCCAGTTGTAGTAATAACGATATCAGCATTAGCGATAACAGTATCTAATTTTTTAACTTCATAACCGTCCATAGCGGCTTGTAAAGCACAAATTGGGTCAATTTCAGTAACCGTTACAATAGATCCAGCACCACGGAAAGAAGCTGCAGTTCCTTTTCCTACGTCACCGTATCCACAAACAACTACTCTTTTTCCTGCTAACATAACGTCTGTAGCTCTACGAACTGCATCTACAGCAGATTCTTTACATCCGTATTTATTATCAAATTTAGATTTAGTAACTGAGTCATTTACATTGATAGCTGGCATGTATAAAGTTCCAGCTTTCATTCTTTCGTATAAACGGTGAACTCCAGTTGTAGTTTCTTCTGATAAACCTTTGATTCCAGAAACTAATTCTGTGTATCTGTCAAAAACCATGTTAGTTAAATCACCACCATCATCTAAAATCATGTTTAATGGTTGACGATCTTCACCAAAGAATAATGTTTGCTCAATACACCAATCAAATTCTTCTTCATTCATTCCTTTCCAAGCATATACCGGAATTCCAGCAGCAGCAATAGCAGCAGCAGCATGATCTTGAGTTGAGAAAATGTTACAAGAAGACCAAGTAACATCAGCACCTAAAGCAACTAATGTTTCAATTAAAACAGCCGTTTGAATGGTCATGTGTAAACATCCAGCAATACGAGCTCCTTTTAAAGGTTGGCTTGCACCATATTCTGCTCTTAAAGCCATTAAACCTGGCATTTCAGCTTCTGCTAATTGAATTTCTTTTCTTCCCCATGCTGCTAAAGAAATATCTTTAACTTTGTATGGTACATATGGAATTGTTTTTGTACTCATTATATTTATTAATTTATTTTTAAATTTGAGGGTGCAAAGTTACAACATAAGTTTTTATTTTCTAAATAATGTTTGAAATTTTGTGATTTGTTTATCTCGCTAATTATTTGAACCACAATTAAATATCTGATGCCTTTTTATACATCCATACAAATTAACGCAACTACAAGTGCATACTTTTGGCATATTACCGAAGATGTAACTTCATTATTTAGAGCAGTTTCGCTAAAAGACACTTCCTTGTTTCGCTTAGAAGGAATGAAATCTAAAGAGCATCAAAAAGGTTTCTTAGCCGTTAGAATGTTGTTGCAACATCTGGGATACAATGATTATGATTTAACATATGATGAATCTGGTAAACCCTATTTATCTGATGGGAAGTACATTTCGATTTCTCATTCAAATCATTTTTCATGTATTTGCGTTGGGGATGAAATTATGGGTATTGATATTGAAATTCTAAAAGAAAAAACGTTGAAAATTGCTCCAAGATTTCTAGAGGTAAAACATCTTGAAAATCTTTCTGTATCAGATAAAATTATTAAATCAACTGTTATTTGGGGAATCAAAGAATCCATTTTCAAAATTAAAAATGAAGTAGGAATTAGTTTTCCTGAACATATTTTTGAAGAAGAATTTTGTTTATCCGATGGAAAATGTTCGGCAGAATTGCATTTCAATAACACTATAGAAAAGTTTAAAATTCATTTTTATAAAGTAGAAGATTATATCTTTGTGTGCGCTTTTCCAAATAACTAAGATGCAAAATCTCTTATCAAATATACTTCAAGCTAAAAATGACAATCGAAAATTATTGGCTATTCTTATCGATCCAGAAAAGGTTTCGATAGAAGAAGTTTTGGTTTTGTCTGATAAAATTAAGGCTTCACCGGCAACTCACATCTTTGTAGGAGGAAGTACTTTTAGCGGAACACATTTAGATGAGTTGATTGCATTATTAAAAAAAGAAACGCAATTACCCGTTTTAATTTTTCCAGGGCATCCTTCCCAAATTTCCAATGAAGCTGATGGAATTCTGTTTCTAAGTTTACTTTCAGGTAGAAATCCAGAATATTTGATTGAACATCATATTAATTCGGTTGAAGCGTTAGAAAAATCAAATTTGGAAATCATCCCAACAGGCTATTTACTTATCGATGGAGGAAAAGAAACCGCTGTTCAACGTGTAAGTCAAACCCAGCCTATTGAACATAACAATATCGAGTTGGCATATAAAACAGCTAAAGCCGGAGAGTTTTTAGGAAAAAAATTAATTTATTTAGAAGCAGGTAGTGGTGCTAACCAACACGTTTCATTAGAAATGATTCGCTTTGTGTCGCAAAATATTCATATTCCTTTGATTGTGGGTGGAGGCATTCGTTCTATGAAAACGATTCAAGAAGTGTATAAAGCTGGTGCTGACTTGGTAGTCATTGGAACGGCTTTTGAAAATGATAGTAACTTCTTTTCGTTATGATGGAGTTTTTATTTGCTCAATATAAAGACTATTCCAACCTCTTAATTGCATTAGAATTAATTGCCGTTTTGTTTGGTATTATCAGTGTTTTATTTGCTCGAAAAAACAATATTTTGGTATATCCAACTGGTTTAGTAAGTACGATTCTATACGTTTATATTTTGTTTGAATTTCAACTATATGGCGATTTAATCATTAATGGTTACTATTCCATAATGAGTGTTTTGGGTTGGTATTTATGGTCTAAAACAAAAGATGGAGAAGATGAATTTCCTATTTCGACTATTAATCGTAAAGAATTTATTATTTCTGTATTAATTTTTACAATTACCTTAACATTTGTTGCATTTGTTTATCATTTTTTTGATAAATTTACCCATTGGACAGCTTATGTAGATGCATTAACAACCGGATTATTTTTTGTTGGGATGTGGCTCATGGCTAAAAGAAAAATCGAAAACTGGATTTTATGGATAATTGCCGATATTATATCGGTTCCTTTGTACTTTTATAAAGGATTGACATTTTCGAGTTTTCAATTTATAGTATTCACGATTATTGCTATTTTAGGCTATAAAGAATGGAAAAGATTTTTACAGAAGACGATTTAATATACATACAAAATAGAGGAAATTCAATAAATAAAATTCAACAACAGTTGAATTTTTTTATCCAAGGAATTCCCAAAATCAACTTAGTTCGCTCGGCAAAAGTAGGCGATGGTATTTGGCAATTTTCAGAAGAAGAAAGAAATGATTTTGTAATTTATTTTGATAAACACAAAGCTAATTATTCGATAGAAAAGTTTGTGCCTGCTTCGGGTGCGGCTACTCGTATGTTTAAATTTTTGAATGAATTTTTGAATGAGTTTGATGCTGAGAATGATACTATTAACAGTTACATCAACAAGCGTAATGCTAAGGATATTTCGATTTTTATTTTTGGATTGAAAAACTTTCCTTTTTACAAGGAATTAAAAGATAAAACCATTCAATTATATCCTAATTATTATTCTTTATCAAATGATGCAAAATACTATGCTTTAATAAAAACATTGTTGAGTAATGAAGGATTAGATTTTGCTAATAAACCAAAAGGAATATTGCCATTTCATGTTAGAGATGAAAAAATAATTACTCCAATTGAAGAAAATATTTTTGAGTCGGATTTTTTCAAAAAAGAAGATCAAAAAACCAAAATCCATTTTACCATTACCGAAGAATTTCAACCCGATTTCGAAAAGATAACGAATACGTTTCCAGATTTTGAAATCAGTTTTTCTTATCAAAATCAATCAACTGATACCTTAGCGGTTAATGAGGACAATACACCGTTTCGAGTTGAAGATAATAAATTGTTTTTTAGACCCGGCGGACATGGTGCTTTGATTGATAACTTGAATGCGTTGCAATCTGATATTATTTATATTAAAAATATCGATAACGTTTCTCAAAATCAGAGAAGAGTAATTGAAACCAATAAGAAACTATTAGGAGGCGTTTTGTTATTTGTGCAATACAAAATTTTTAATTATCTAAATTTACTTTCAACTGGGAATGTAACAGCATCTCAAATTGCCGAAATAAAAGATTTTGCCGAAAATAAAACAGCTTTTCCTTTGCCAGAAGAATTCAGTTTTTTTCAAACAGAATATAAAATTGAGTATTTATTTAAAGTCTTAAATCGACCTATTCGTGTTTGTGGAATGGTTAAAAATGAAGGGGAACCAGGTGGTGGACCTTTTTGGGTTCAAGATGAAAAAGGGCGTCAAACTTTGCAAATTGTAGAATCTTCACAAATAGATTTGAACAACAAATCGCAAAAAAATATTGCTAAAGAAGCTACGCATTTTAATCCGGTTGATATCGTTTGCGGAGTTAAAAACTATAAAGGTGAAAAATTTGATTTAACACAATTTGTTGATCCAAAAGCTGCTTTTATTACCGAAAAAACAAAAAATGGCAAACCCATTAAAGCTTTTGAACTTCCCGGATTGTGGAATGGAGCAATGGCAAAATGGACCACTATTTTTGTTGAGGTTCCGTTAGAAACATTTAATCCAGTGAAAACCGTAAACGATTTATTAAAACCTGCTCATCAGTCGGATAATGGATAAAGCAATCATTGCATCAGAATTTTCATTTAAAGCGGTAAGAAGCAGTGGCGCTGGAGGACAAAATGTAAACAAAGTGTCTTCTAAAGTAGTATTGACTTTCGATTTAGTTAATTCAAAAGGACTTTCAGTAGATGAAATAACGTTATTACAAGCTAAACTCAAAACCAAACTAACACAAGACGGAATCTTAATTTTAACTAGTGAAGAAGATAGAAGTCAACTAAAAAACAAGGAAAAAGTCATTAAGAAATGTTTTAAGTTACTTGAAAATGCTTTGGTCGTTCCAAAAGAAAGAAAAGAAACTAAAATTCCAAGAGCAGTAAAAGAAAAACGCCTAAATGCCAAAAAAGTAATGAGTGTTTTAAAACAAAACAGGAAAAAACCAAATTTTTAAAAGTTCAAAAGCAAGGTCAAAATCAATATAAAAAGTTTGAGATTGTTCTTGTAATTGTCATTGATATTGACTTATCTTTGACACGTCTCAAAGGGGTGCTCTAAATAACGAGCTGAGATCATACCCATAGAACCTAGAACAGATAATGCTGTTTAGGGAATTGACAAAAATAAATGTGCACGTTTATTGGCGTCTAAGAGTATCAAATTTAATTTTTAACCAAGGAATAATTACCCCTTTTATTCGTATTTATTTTACGAATGAAAACTTTATTCAAAAAAAGTACAAAGTACAAAGTACAAAGAAAGACTTGTTTTAGTCTATTTTCTGTTTTCTGTTTTCTATTTTCTTTTTCCCAAGAAACCAAGAAAGACACCACAAAAGTTACCGAACTCAAAGAAGTTATGGTTTCAGCTGTTAGAGCAAAAGACAAAAATCCAATTACATTTACAAATGTTTCAGCAGCAGAAATTGCACCACGAAATTTAGGTCAAGATGTGCCAGTTTTAATGCAATATTTACCATCGGTTGTTACTACTACTGATGCTGGAAATGGAGTAGGTTATACCTACTTGAGAGTTCGTGGTTCTGATGGGTCTAGAATTAATGTTACTTTAAATGGTGTTCCTTTTAATGATAGCGAAAGTCAAGGAACTTTTTTTGTGAATTTACCTGATTTTGCTTCTTCTTTAGAAAGTGTGCAATTGCAACGTGGAGTAGGAACTTCAACTAACGGAGCTGGTGCTTTTGGTGCGAGTTTAAATATGGCTACCAAATCGTATCAAGAAAAATCGTATGCCGAAATTGCAAATTCTTTCGGAAGTTTTAATACAAGAAAACATACCTTGTCGTTTGGTACAGGCTTGCACAATAATTTTGAATTGAACGGAAGAATTTCAAATATAGCTTCGGATGGATTTATAGATAGAGCATCTTCAAACATGTTAGGTTATTTCTTTAATGCCAACTATGTAAAAGAATCTACTTTAATTAAGTTTTTAGCTTTTGGTGGAAAAGAAAAAACTTATCAAGCTTGGTACGGAATCGAAGATCCAGAAAAACTTAGTAATGACAGAACTTTCAATCCTGCCGGAATGTATTTTGATGAAAACGGTAATATGCAATTCTATGATAATGAAACCGATAATTATTGGCAAAATCACTTTCAATTGCATTGGACAGAAAAATGGACAGATAATTGGATTTCAAATGCTGCATTGCATTACACCATTGGAAAAGGTTATTTTGAACAATACAAAGAAGACGAAGATTTAGCGGATTATAATTTACCTGCTTTTAACGGAAATTCTATTTCTGATTTGGTAAGAAAACGTTGGTTAGACAATGATTTCTTTGGAGCTACCTTTTCTTTGAATTATAAAACTGCAAAAACTGATTTGTTATTTGGAGGAGCAGCTAATCGTTATTTAGGATTGCATTATGGTGAAGTAATTTGGACTCAGAATTATATTCCAAATCCAAATCGCTACTACGATAATTACGGAAATAAAGATGATGTAAATTTCTATACTAAAGCATCATACAACGTTACAAATAAGTTGAATTTATTTGCCGATTTACAATACAGAATGGTTTTTTATGATGCAACAAGTGTGAAATTCGATGATGTGAACGATACATTTCGATTTTTTAATCCAAAAGCAGGTTTGAATTATCAATTAGATGAAAAAAATGCCTTTTATAGTTTTTTTGGAGTTGCTAACAAAGAACCAAGACGCGATGATTATGAAAGTGGAGCTATTAAACCAGAACGTTTATATGATTTTGAATTAGGCTGGAAATACAATCATAAAAATGTAAAACTTTATGCTAATGCTTTTTACATGCGATATAATAATCAATTGGTTATGACGGGTGCCTTAAATGATGTAGGTTCGCCAATTTTTACAAATAGTGGGAAAAGCTACAGATTAGGTTTAGAGATTGAATCTACAATTGCACTAACCGATAAATTAATTTTGAATCCAAACATTACGTTAAGCCAAAATAAAAATGAGGATTTTTATTTCCAGCGCGATGGAGTTATTCAAGATTTAGGAAATACCAATATTGCTTATTCTCCTAGTATTGTAGCAGGTAATAGATTTTCTTATTTGCCAATAAAAGGATTACAATTGTCTTTATTGTCAAAATTTGTTGGAGAGCAATATATGGGAAATATCGATTCAAGAAATTCTATATTGGATAGCTATTTTGTAAACGATTTTAATGCTTCATTCGAGTGGCAAATCAATAAAGGAATCAAGTCTGTTGTTTTTTCGGTATTAGTAAATAATATTTTTGATTTAGAGTATGAGTCAAATGGTTATTTCTATACGTATGATGATACATGGTCTGGGCCAACTCCAGTTACTATAGAAGGAACAGGTTATTATCCACAAGCTGGAATTAATTTCTTGCTTGGTGCAGCCTTTAAATTTTAGTGGATTTAAGTTAAGTTTAAAAAAGCCTGAAAATTATTTATTTCAGGCTTTTTTTGTTAGTTATAAACTCGAAGTGAGAGCGCATCAATTTGCTCCACTCGATATTGTTTCATTGGATATTGCATTCCTGCTGCTTGACCAGTAAATAAGCTGTAACTAGATCCGTCACATTCACATATTGCATTAATACCACTTAATGTCATAGTAGAACAACTGCTTAAAGGCTGATTAGGACATGCTGCATCAAAAGCCACATAACTTCCGCCGGTGTTAAATACAATAATTCCTCTAACGCCCGCACTTCCATTATTTATGTAAACAGCGTTACTTGGAAATTGTAAATTACTAAATTGAGGTAAATTCATATTGATATTTACATTAAAGCTGTAGTTAGGCAAATATGGGTTATTGTTCTGAAAATTATCTTTTTCACAACTAAAAAGAATTGGTAATAGGAGCAACAACAGGAGTTTTTTCATAATTCAGATATAATATATATTAAAACAAATTTAATTAATTACTTTTGACTAAACATTACTTGATAACAATAAATTAAAATTAAAAATATTTATTATCTTTGTGAAAAGAATCCCATGCATGTGGGATTCTTTCTATTTATATAAACGATGAAGTTATGAGTACAGTATCTTATTA
>VFQS010002353.1_pt1 | contig 15651 bp, 11 predicted proteins | sample 3512361 | NCBI WGS metagenome assembly VFQS01 (sample SAMN10412375, study PRJNA504923) | tailings metagenome | isolation source: Relicate 1 Philex TSF3 active mining | place: Philippines
TCAACAAAATGGCCCAGGAACGCATCGCACTGGATACCACCCTGGCCAATTACGAAAGCCTGATCGCCGAAAGCCTGCAACACCAACAGGGACTGCAGACCAGAGTGGCCGAACTGGAACTGCAATACGCCGCCGCAGAGTCCGATATACAACGCCAAAGCGGGGTACTGAGCACTGCCCGGGAAGATATCTCCCACACCGACACGCGCTTCCGCGAACTCGCCGAAGTACTCAGCAAAGCTTCCGCTTCGTTCAACGAAAAAAATATCGCCTTCATACGCCAGCAAAACAAAGTGGCCGCTGTACAGCGCGAACTGGCTTTCCGCGAAAAACAAGGGGCCGAGCTCAAGCAGTCCATAGACCAAAATACCAAAAGCCTCGCGCTGCAGGCCACCGAACTGGACGCCCTCCTCGATGCCCTGCAACAGCACGAAACCAATCTGCAGGAACACTACGCGCAGCGGCGCGTCAAGGAGGCAGCCCTCAGCGAAGCCGAACAAATCTACTACAAGGCCCGCAGCGAAATCAGCGGCCTCGAAGACCAACTGCGGCAACTGTCGCGCCAATCGCAAGACCTGCAGGTGCTCATCAATAAGCTCAAGGATGCGTTCAACGACGTGAAATTCGAAATCAGCGCTATCGCCCAGCGCATCCGCATCGAATTCGACCTCGGCATCAACGATATCCTGCAACAGGAGCCGGAGCGCAGCATGGACGAAGCAGCTCTGCAGGAGGAAGTGGACAAAGTCAAGAAAAAACTGGATACGTACGGGGAAATCAACCCCATGGCCGTAGAGGCTTACGACGAAATGAAGGGGCGCTTCGATACGATCACAACCCAGCGCGACGATATCCTGCACGCTAAAAGCGCCCTCGAGCAAACCATCCGCGAAATCGAAGAAACGGCTACCAATCAGTTCCTGGCTTCTTTCGAAAACGTACGGCTGTACTTTATTGACGTGTTCCGCAGCTTATTTACCGAAGACGACAACTGCGACCTCATCTTGCTCGACCCTCAAAACCCCCTGGAATCGCGCATAGAAATCGTGGCCAAGCCCAAAGGCAAACGGCCCCAAACCATCAGCCAGCTCTCCGGAGGGGAAAAGACGCTTACGGCCACCGCCCTCCTGTTTGCCCTCTATCTGCTCAAACCGGCGCCGTTCTGTATCTTCGATGAGGTGGATGCCCCCCTCGACGATGCCAACATCAGCAAATTCAACCGCATCATCAAGAAGTTCTCCAAAGAGTCCCAGTTCATCATCGTCACGCACAACAAGCTCACCATGGCAGCGGTAGATACAATCTACGGCGTGTACATGGCCGAGCAGGGCGTCTCAGGGGTAACGCCCGTGAACTTCAAAGACTACGAACACGTGGGCACCTTCGAAACGGCGGAACGGGAAAAGTAGCGCCCCGCTCCGGCACTAATTCTTTGTCGTATCTCTCGGCGTCGTCTTTTTCTTGAACGGATTGAACTGCTCCAGCTCTTTTTTCAACTTGTCGGCCTCTTCGCGCGCTTTGGAGGGGTTGAGTACCTTTTCCGCTTGTTTCAGCAGGGTGTCGGCCATTTTTCCCCCGATTTGCTTTTCGAGGGCTTCGCGCGCTTTGCGCTCCAGCTCTGCTGCTTGCTTCCCTGCTTCGCCGGCGGCGCGCTGACGGATGGAATCGAGGGCTTTGCCGGCGGCTTGTTCGGCTTTGCCAATCAGCTCCCCGGATTGGCGCTGTACCTCTGCTTCGGCGCTCTGCCGGATACCGCTTTGCCCATCCATGCCCAGCAGCTTGACGTTGAATTTGGGTTCTTTTGCCGTACCGCTCATCTTGACCAGCAGGTTGACGTAGTCGCCCTGGAGTACCTGCACACCCAATTTGGAGGCTTGTTGTGCCACCTGGCGCATGGTGCTGCCTGCGGCAGCCCCGAGGGTGCTTTTTTCAAACACGGCGCGCGGCATGCGCACTTTGATGTCGTAGTCGAGGCTTTTGTCGAGCCCGGCAAACCCTCCGATGGTCAGTTGGATATCTTTGACCTTGAGGTCGAAGGGCTTGACCTCTATTTTCCCGTCTTTGACCTCTACCCAGTTTTTGGTGTTTTCGATGCGGATATCTTCCTGGAGTTCCGCGATGCGCAGCTCCTGGCCCATTTTTTGCAGCGGTGCGTACCCTTTGATGAGCGCGTTGATCGTCTCGAGGTAGCCTTTGGCACTCAGGCTGCCGGGGAGCGGGATACTGTTTTCCCCCAGAAAGCCTTCGAGCAGGAAATGGGAACTGAACAGGCCGGAAAGGTATTCCCCCACCGGTGCCAGGGTGCGAAAGGTATTGAACGCGGCAAACGATTGTTGGAAATCCATGCGCTCGAGATCGAGACGGACGCGGAAGGCGGGTTTGCGCACATCGCGGGTGTCGTAGAGCCCGTTGAAAGCAAGGAGGCCACCCAGCGTCTTCGCAGACAGGTCCTGTATGGCCACGGTTTGGTTTTCAATGCGCAAAAAACCATTTAACCCATTGAGGACCAAATTAGTATATTTTATTTGACCGACGTCGGCGCTCAGAGTAAGCTGTACGCGCTCGGGTACCGGGAAGACGGAGGGTTGGGGTTCCGCTGCGGCCGCAGCGGGCTCCTGCAGGAAGGGATTTAGGTCCAGCAGCTTGGATTGGAGAGCGATATCGCCGCTCAAGATGCCCTGCTGGAACAGATAGTCAAAGCCATTTTCGATGTGGCCGGATAGCCGCAGGTCGCTGTCGCCTATCCGGGCAGAGGCCTGGGTGATGGCAAAATGATTGGGAGACAGTTGCCCTTTTGCGACGATGTCCCGCACGTCGTATTCCTGGTAGCGGAGCTGCGCTATGGCTGCGTCCATATCAAACACGAAGCGTTGGACGGGCAAAGAGGGGGCGGTGCCGCCCGTTTCCCCCGGGGCGGCCAAGGTGGCGGCAGCCGGGCCGCTGCTGGGCTGAGGAGAAGAGGCATAGCTCATTATTTCGTTGGCATCCAATAGATTGGATTGGAGCACCAGCGTTCCGCGCAGGGTGTATTGGGGAGAAAACCAGGCCAGTATATTGTCCACGCGGGCACTTCCGCTGAAATCGCTTTTCCCGTAGCGGGCCGACAGTCGGGACAGTACTACCGACTGGGGGGAAAAGGCGAGGAGCAGCGAGCGGATGTGCAAGGCGGGCATGGAGGGGGCTGCGTAGCGGAGATTGTCCACAGACGCCTTTCCGCTCATCGTCACCGAGGCATATTCTTTCCGTTCGAGCTGCGACATGCGCGCTTTGGCCCGTATGTCGGCTGTGATTTTCCCCTGCAGGGGCTTCAACGCCTCCATGGGCAAAACGCGCGCCAGGTCGTCCAGGCGCAAGGTGCCCTGCAGGGTGCCGTCCACGGAAGGATCGGAGAGTGGGGTGCTCAGGAAAAAGGTGGCTTTGAGCGGATTCTCGCCCAGGCGCAGGCCCAAAAAAGGCACTTCGACGCGCAGGCTGTCGGGATTAGAGCTGCCGTTGACGACGCCTATACGAGCGTTCACATCGCGGATGCCCAGGGGAAAGCCGGGGTACTGCACCTCGCCCTCAAAGATGTTCAACTGGAGAGCGTAGGCGGGGAAGAGGGATAGAGAATCCGAGTAGGTGCCGCGCACGGAGGCGTTGAATGCAAAGCGACCCTCCGCCCGGACCTCTTCAAATCCCTGCGTGTACACGCCGGGCACGAGCGAGAGCAGGTCCCGGAAGGCGTTCTCCGGGGAAGACAAGGCGATGTCCATCGCGTATCCCTCCTCGAGCAGCTGTACGAAGCCTTCGGCGCTCAGGGCCAGGTCGTTGATATGCATCTGGTTCTCGCTGAAGCGGTAGATGCTGCTGTCGGCATGGACGTCGAAGAGGGCCTTTACATCGGCTTGGGCGCCCGACAGGTAGCGGATACCCCCGTAGTCGAGGGTGAGGGAATCAGCCCGCGTATAGGTGTCGAGCACGTAGCGGGCAGCAGAGACGTCGCCGCTGCTTTGGTGTTGCAGCCCCGACAAGGCCACGCGCAGCCCCAGGGAGGCGTCGTCGTAGAACAGGCGGGCATCGCGCACGGAAATATCCTCGAGGTTGGCTATGATTTGATCGGATGGCGGGGGCAGCAGGGAATCGGCCGGGGCCGGAGAAGGCCTGACAATGTCGTAGTTGGCTTTCCCCTCCTCTGTCACCAGGATGTGGAGTACCGGCGAGGCCACCTGAATCCCGAAAATGCGCAGGGGCGCGTCGCGCCGCAGGACGCTGCGCAAATCCAGGCCCGCCTGCATATAATCGGCCTGCAGGAGCCGTACCCCTTCAAACACGCCCGTCCCCTCCACGCGGAAGTCGTTGAGCCGCATGGATACATTGGGGAAATCGCGCAGGATGGAGAGCGAGACACCGGAAAAAGAAACCCTGGCTTCCAAGCGCTCGTTGATGAGGCGCTGGGCGCGGGCGATCAACTGGTCGCGGAACAGGAAGGGCGCGCTTAGGGCTACTCCTGTCAACAGGGCGAATGCCACGGCGACCCGCAGTGCGATTTTTTTTGCCTTTTGCATAGGTTAATTCTTTTTTAGGCTTATTGCAGGAGGTATGTGGGCGAAAAAGGGCCTTTTTGACCCCGCGATGAACCCGTGCAACAAGTCTGATATAATAACGTTTAGAGCCCTGTATTTAGCACAGGCGATGGCTTTTATGCGCCAAATAAAAGGGATATCGCATTTAAAATATTTGGGGGTTGAGTAAAAAGCCGCCGTCGGGGTTGTGTAAAAAGCCCTCATTGCTGCCCGACGGTCAGTTATGTGTATATCTCACCGCGCACGGAACCCCTCCTGCTGCCCGAAGGGCTGCTATGTGTATAGCCTGTGCGCGGCCCGGCACCATCCCACTGCCTGACGGGCAGTTATGTAAATACCCTGGCGATGAGGTTTAGATATATAACTGCCCTTCGGGCAGCGACGAGGCTTTTCCCCAACTATTTTAAATGCGATACCCCTGAAACCTGCCGGGCTGCAGTATAAATTTCCTTTTAATTGTTAAATTTGAGGCGGTAGACACATACTTATGCGGTCAGGGCTGTCGTTTACTGTATTGGACTTATTGCAAAGGGAATCCTCAAGGACTCCGGTTTTCTTCCCTGCTGCCTCCTCGCAATAGATAGGATTATCAAAAACAGGTATAACTATAAAATTTTTTTCCATGTTATTTCAAACGATACTACTGCAAGTCGCCGAAGGATTGGATCGCGCTGCTGCTGCCACAGAGACCGCACCCGTACAAGTGGACCAAAGCCTGTGGGATATCATCATCCAGAGCGGCACTATGGGGATTGTGATTATTTTGTTCCAGTTGATTCTCTCCTTTGTGGCCGTCTATATCTTCGTGGAGCGCTATACGGCCATCAACCGGGCGAGCCGGGTGGATGAGCACTTCATGAACAACATACGGATCAATGTACAGCAGGGGAACATCCAAAGCGCGCGCGCCCTCTGCCAGACGACGGACAGCCCGGTGGCGCGCATGGTGGAGAAAGGACTTCAGCGCATTGGAAAACCCTTGCGGGACATTGATGCCGCTGTAGAGAACGTAGGCAACCTCGAGGTGTTCAAATTGGAGAAAAACTTGTCCACCCTGGCCAGCATATCCGGTGCAGCACCGATGATCGGCTTTTTGGGGACGGTCACGGGGATGATCCAGGCGTTTTACAACATGTCCACGCAGCAGAATATCACACCTTCCCTGTTGGCTGGGGGGATTTATCAGGCCCTGTTGACCACTGCGGTCGGCCTGGCAGTGGGGATTTTTGCATTGATCGGGTACAATATCCTGGTCGCTTCGGTGGAGAAGGTAGTCTTCAAGATGGAGCGTTCGACGACGGAGTTCATGGATCTTTTGCAAGAGCCTACGGCCTGATTTCATACCAATCAATAAAAGACTATGGGTTTCAAGCGGAGAAGTAAAAGCAGTGCGGAGTTCAGCATGGCGTCTTTGACAGACATCATTTTTCTATTGCTGATTTTCTTCATGCTCACCTCCAATTTTGTGGATGTACAGCCTTTTGAGCTGCCCAAATCGGATTCCAAAACGGTGGCCCCGACGTCGGTGGTGGTGAGTATTTCCAATACAGGGGAGCATCACATCGGCAAAGAACCCGTAGATCCCTCTGAACTGGAACAGGTTCTTATCCCGAAAGTACAGAAGGAAGCGGTCAACAACCCAGATTTTACGATTACCATCGTAGCCGAGGTCGGTACGCCGTTTGACGCAGTGGTGCGGGTCATGGAAATTGCGGGAAAGTTGAAGGTAAAAGCTATTATTGCCACACAGCCAACGAGTTAAAACGATTGCCATGGGTCTCGAAAAACGTTCCAAAGCCAATGCGGAGTTCAACATGTCGTCGTTGACGGACATCATCTTCCTGCTGTTGATTTTCTTCATGTTGACCTCCGGGCTGGTAGCCCCCAACTCGCTCAACCTGAAGTTGCCGGGCAGCTCGAATGCCCGTCCTGTAAATACCACGGGCAAAATAGACCGGGTGGATATCAGTCCGGAAGGCTGGTATTTTTTCAACGGTCGCCGCATAGAGCTGCAAGTGCTGGCCGATGAGCTGGAGAAGCGCTCGTCGCCCGTTCGCAAAGAATACAATTTTACGATAGCGCCCGCCAAAGGGACACCGGTAGAGCACGTCGTGGCCGTGATGGACATTGCGCTGAGGCTCAACATCAACGGTATCCTGGCAGCGCAAGCAGAGGATTAAAGTACCAGTTTATGCAATATCAAACCAATCGAGCCAATAAGAAAGACAAGCGCAATGGTCTTTTGACCAGTATGGTGGTGCATACGTGTGTCATCGTTTTATTGCTGATGCCTTTCCTGAAGATACCTATCCCGCCGCCCGGGCAGGAAGGCATTCTCGTGAACCTGGGCCTGCCCGATGTGGGGCAGGGAGAGGAAAACGCACCTGCCAGTGAGGCAGAGGTGGCTCCCAGTCCGGAGCCGGAACCTACGCCCACCCCTCCGCGCAAGGAGACGCCGGTAAAAAAGGAGAAAGCTGCTCCGACGGAAGAAAAATTGGTCAAAACGGAAGATCCGGAAGCTATAGCACTCCGGGAAAAGGCCAAAAAAGAGGATGAACAACGCCGGCAAGAGGAGGAAAAACGCCGCCAGGCCGAAGCAGACCGCATAGCAAGGGAGCAGGAAGCAGCTAAAAAGAAAGCGGAAGCCGATAAGCTCAAAAACGATATCGGAGGCCTCTTTGGCCCCGGCAAAGGCAAAGGCAACACAGGGAAGCCAGGCAATCAGGGCGACCCGGGCGGCGATCCGAATGCCGGCAACCTGGAGGGCATCTCTACTGGTCAGGGATCTATCGGCGGGGGCTTGACGGGCCGCGACGTCCGGAACAGGCCCAAAATCACCGACAATTCGCAGCGGGAAGGCAGCGTCGTCATTGAAGTGTGCGTGGACAAAAGCGGGAGTGTGGTGGAAGCGCGTTTTATCCAGAAAGGTTCTACCTTGAACGATGGCGACCTCACGTCTATGGCGAGGCAAAACGCGTTGCAATGGAAGTTCGAGGAAGGGACGGTAGATCGCCAGTGTGGTACGATCACCTACCGCTTCAAATTGCAATAGACTCGTTGCGATGATCCCCCTCGCAACAAGTCTAATAATCAGATTACTTCTGCTACGATAAAGATACTTCCCCCTACGAAGATCAAATCATCCGCTCCGGCGCGGCGCTTCGCTGCCCGGAGCGCGTTTTTTACGCTGCTGTAGCTGCGCCCTTCAAGCCCGTGGGCAGCGGCTCTTGCCGCCAGCTCCCCTGCATCCAGGGCGCGGGAGATAGAGGCTTTGGCGAAGTAATAGCGGGCGTGCCGGGGCAGCATATCCAGTATGTGTTCTATATCTTTGTCTTTGGAAGCACCGAATACGATGTGCAGGGATTGGCAGGGGATGCGCCGGATTTCCTCCAGTGCTTCCTTGAGCCCACCCTCGTTATGGGCGCTGTCGAGCAGGATACGGGGTTTGTCTTGTATCAGTTCCCAGCGCCCGATGAAAGCGGTGCGCTTTTTGAGATCGGCCAGTCCGTCCCGGATGGCCTGCTCGTCGGGTCGAAGGGATGCGGGCAGGCACTCCACTGCCTGAAGGACCGTTTGCAGGTTGAAGCGCTGATAGGCTCCGGACAGGTTGGCCACCAGGTTTTCATAATAGAGGATGCCCTCGCGGTACACGTCGAAGGTGCTGTGCCGGAAATTGGAATCGCGGATTTCAGCGCGGTAGTGTTGGTCTGCGAAGAAGAGGGGGGCATGGTTCTGTGCTGCCTTTTCGAGGAAGAGCGCTGCGGTTTCCGGGTGGGTTTCACCGATGACGACAGGGGTATTGGCTTTGATGATACCGGCTTTTTCTGCGGCGATGAGGGGAAGGGTATTTCCCAGGATATTGGTGTGGTCGTAGCTGATATTGGTGATGACGCTGAGCACCGGGGAGATGACGTTGGTGCTGTCGAGCCGGCCTCCCAGGCCGACTTCGATGACGGCTACATCCACTTTGCGGCGGGCGAAATAATCGAAAGCCATAGCGGTGGTCAGTTCGAAGAAGGAGGGCTGCACGGCCTGGATGACCGGGCGTATCCGCTCGATAAATTCCACTACGAAGCGCTTTCCTACGAGTTGGCCATTGCATTTGATCCGCTCCCGGAAGTCCCGGTAGTGGGGAGAGACGAAGAGCCCCGTTTTGAGGCCCTTTGCCTGCAGTACAGCGCTCAGCAGGTGGGAGGTAGAACCTTTTCCATTGGTGCCCCCGACATGGATACAGGTCAGTTTGCGCTGTGGGTTGCCCAGGGAATCGAGCAGGGCGAGGGTATTGTGCAGGTCTTTTTTGTAGGCGGAGGCTCCGAGCATCTGGTACATCGGGAGCTGGCGGAACATAAACGCAACGGTTTCCGCATAACGGGCGTTAAGGGAGCCTGACACGTCTTTTTCCGAAAATTCCATAATCGTTTTACTCCCTTAACCCCTCGCAATACGTCTATTGTCCTTCTGCGCTGTTCATGTAGTCCTGGTAGGACTTCGTTTTGTAGTGTTCGCCGCTGATGAAGCGGAGTTCTTTGAGGAAAGTATCGGTGGGTTTGTAGCCTGGGGAGATGGTGATGCGCTCCATTTTCTCGTTCATATAGACGTAGGAGGGATATCCCAGGCGGCCATCGAGCAAGGAGTAGGCCAGTTCGTGCACCCCGCGGGAGCCGGAAGCCATGAACTTGAAGGTATGGCCATTGTAGGTGACGTCTTGTTTGCCCTCGGCATCGAATTTGACGGCATAGAAATGCTTATTGACGAATTCGACGACCTGCGGGTCGGCGAAGGTAGTTTGGTCCATACGCTTGCACCAGCCGCACCAGTCGGTATAGAGATCAATGAATACCTTTTTGGGCTGTTTTTCCATAGCTTTCATCGCATCGTCCCAGGACATCCAGGTGATTTCGGTGACGGGCACGGGGCGGGCTTTCTGGGCCTTGGCCGGCGGTTCGCCCGGTTGGCCGGCGTACAGGGCCAGCGCGGCGGCGCTGCTGAGCAGGATCAGGGTCATCGCCCCGAGGGTAAACTTTTTCATATTGATTTTCATGGCGTATATGGCTTTTCTGGTACAAAGATACGGTTTTGGTCAAAAAGGGGGTATGTTTTTCCTTTCCTCAAAGGGCGAAGGCCAGGTACTTATCAGAAGAGGGCGTGCCCAGTTTGCCGCCTCCGCAGGCGATGACCAGGTACTGCCGGCCTTTCCATTCATAGAGGGCGGGGGTAGCGAAGCCGGGTGCGGGCAGCGTATATTCCCATAACAATTTCCCGGAATACTTGTTGAACGCGCGGATTTTGCTGTCGCGGGTTGCGGCGATGAACACGATTCCGCTCTTGGTCACGATGGGGCCGCCGTAGTTTTCGGTGCCGGTAGGTGCTGCGCCCTTAGCCTTGAATTCCGGGTATTCTCCCAGCGGTATGGACCATTTGATTTCCCCTTTGTGGAGGTCTATGGCATTGAGGGTACCGAAGGGAGGGGAGAAGGCGGGCAGTCCTTCTGGGCTCAGGAATTTGTTATAGCCCATCATGAGGTAGGGCATCCAGTGGATGCTGTCCTGGTAGGTAGGTTTTCGGGTGTAAGTTTTCTGTTGTTCGGATTTCAAGCCGGCGATGAAGCTGATGATGGCCTGTTTGTCTTCGTTGGGCAGATAGGCGAATCCGGGCATCATACGGCGGCCCACATTGATGTGCTGGAGCAGGGAATCGGCGCTGAAGCGCTTGCCTGCGTCCACGATAGAGGGGTTGTTGCCGGTACCTTTCAGATCGGAGGCATGGCAGACCTGGCAGTGCTGTGCATAGAGGCGCTTCCCGGCCTCGAGATAATTTTCTTTGGGAGGGGGTTGGAAGGGGTTTTCCCGCATTTGCAGCACCCAGGCCATTTCATTGGCGTTTACGTACAGCAGTCCTGTTTCGGGGTCGAACGCGGGGCCGCCCCACTCGGCGCCTCCGTCGAAGCCGGGAAAGACGAGCACGGGTTTCAGCCCGGGCGGATTGAACATGCCGCCCCAGCGGAATCCGGCCATCTGTTGCCTGATTTTTTTCTGGCTCGAATCCGGCAGGTAGGGGTTGACATCGGAGGGGGTGAGTTTTTGGCGTACGAAGGCGGGAGGTTGGACGGGGACGGGCTGGGTGGGCCACAGTTGTTCACCCACCAGTTCGCTTACGGTATCCACGGGCACTTCGACTATGTCGAATACCGGTTTCCCCGTTTCCCGTTCGAACACATAGACCATTCCGTTTTTGGTAGGCTGCGCCACGGCGTCTATGCGTTTTCCGTTGCGTTGGATGGTCACCAGTGCCGGGGGGGTGGGAAGGTCTTTGTCCCAGACGTCGTGGTGCATGAACTGAAAATGCCAGATTCGTTTGCCGGTGGCGGCATCCAGTGCGAGGAGGCAGTTGGCAAACAGGTTGGCCCCTTTTCTTTTACCCCCGTAGAAATCATATACCGCTGAACCGGTAGGGGCGAAGAGGATGCCCCGCTTTTCGTCCAGTGAGAACCCGCTCCACACATTTGCCCCCCCGACGTGCTTCCAGCTTTGGGGGTCGTCCCAGGTGTCGTAACCATATTCGCCGGGGTGGGGGATGGTGTGGAAAATCCATTTCCGTTTGCCGCTGCGCACGTCGTAGGCCCGAATATGCCCGGGTGCGGCGGGCGGGCCCTCGTCGAGGCGGGTGCCCATGATGAGCAAATCTTTATAGACTATTCCCGGGGACGTGGCGGTGACGAGCAGGTGCCGCGATTCCCGGTCGAGGTCGTCGTGCAGGTCTATGAAGCCTCCCTGGCCGAAGGAGCGCAGCGGCTTTCCGTTCCGGGCATGGATGGCATAGGTCAGGGAGTTGGCGGTATAGAAGAGCCGCTGGTCTCCTTTGCCGTCGGTCCAGTAGCTGATTCCGCGCACGTTGCCCGTCCCTTGCCGGGGCCCTCCCGAGGAGGGGTCGTTGGGGTCGAAGATCCATTTTTGGGTGCCGGTGGCGGCATCCAGTGCGAAGAGTTTCATTTGAGGGCTGACGCCGTACAGCACCCCTTCCACGACGATAGGGTTGCACTGAATTTGCGAGTGTGCGGCGCTGTCCACATCTCCCGAACTATAGGTCCAGGCGAGTTTCAGTTGGGCCACATTCTGGGTATCAATCTGGTCCAGGGAGGAGTACCGGATCATTTCTGCGGAGCCGCCGTAGTGTGGCCACCCGCGGTAGGCGGGTTGTTTTTCCTGGCAGGAGAGCAGGGCGAGGCAGGCCGACAGGGTCAAAAGATGCTTCATAGCGTTGAGCGTAGGGGGTTACTCGGAAAGCACTTTTTCGGTGATTTTTCCGGTTTCTTTGTGTTTGAGGATGATTTTTTTGGCTCCGTAGTGGGTCATTTCTTCTTTCACGAGGTAGTGGTCTGCGTCGTAGCTGAGCAGGTGGCTCTGGCTCGTCACGCCTTCCCGGCCGCGCCAGACATCGAGGAGGACGGGTTCCCATTGCTTGCTTTTGGCGGAGCGGTAGGCGGCGTCTAGGATGCAGTTGACTACGTATCCGTCGTAGAAAGTCTCCTTGGGAGCTCTTCCCGCTTCGAGGGAGTTGAACATATCCATGAACATGTGGTTGTAGCCCAGCTCATTGAGTTCATCGCCGACGGGGAAGAGCCAGCCGCTGTTGGTCTCTGCTTTTTCGGCGATGTAGTCCGCTCCTTTGCCGGTGGTGAACATGTCGAATCCGGTGCGGAGGAAGCTATTGGTCCAGATGGTGCCCTCGGTGCCCATGACCTCGTCGCGCAGGTCGAGGCCGCCGCGGAAGGTCCAGCTCACTTCAAACTGTCCGATGGCGCCGTTTTCGTATTTGACCAGTCCGATGGCATGGTCTTCCGCTTCGATGGGTTTGACCTGGGTGTCGGCCCAGCACATTACCTCGATTGGTTTGATATCCTTGCCGATATAGGTGCGGGCGATTTCCACGCAGTGGCATCCCAGGTCGAGGATGCAGCCCCCGCCTGCCTGTTCGAGATCCCAGAACCAGTCGGAGTGGGGCCCCGGGTGGGTTTCGCGGGATTTTGCCCACAGGATACGGCCCAGCGCCCCGTTTTTCACGCTTTCGTGCGCCTTGAGGAATTTCGGGGTATAGACCAGGTCTTCGAGGTATCCGTTGAAGATACCCGCATTTTCGACAGCTTCCAGCATGCGTTTGGCTTCGGCTCCGTTGCGGCCCAGGGGTTTGGTGGTCATGACTGCCTTTTTGTGTTTGCAGCAGAGCAGGACGGCCTCCTCGTGTTTGTGGTTGGGGAGGGAGATACAGACGATTTCCACGTCGGGGTGTGCGATGGACGCTTCCAGGTCGGTGGTCCAGTGGGCGCAATGGTAGTCTTCGGCAAATTTCCGGGCGCTTTCTTCCCGGCGGGAATACACGCTGACGATTTTATCCTTGCTGCGGTACCCTTGCAGGGAATCCGCATAGAAACGTCCGATAAACCCGGAACCGAGCATGGCTATTTTCATAGATAGTTCTTTTATATATGGTAAATCAATTGGCTTATTGCGAGTTTGACTCCTGTATGACCGGCTTTTCCTGTTGAAAAAAGAATACGAACAACAAGGATACGGCGAAGGCGATGGCAGCGGGGATGAGCCACACGCTGTTCCAGTGGGTCACGACGCTATCGCCGCTGGGGGATGAGTAGTACTGCTGCACCCTTCCGGAGATGAGGGAGCCGATGAGCATGCCCAGTCCGTAGGTAGCCAGGGAAATGAGTCCCTGGGCGGATGATTTAAACGATTCGCCTGCTTTCTGGTCGGTGTAGATCATGCCGCTCACGAAGAAGAAGTCGTAGCACACGCCGTGCAGGAGGATAGCGGAGTAGAGCATCCATTCTTGTCCGTCGGCGTTTCCGAAGCCGAAGAGGAGGAAGCGGGCAACCCATGCGGCAAGGCCCAGGAGGAGGATATTTTTGATGCCCATTTTGCGGTAGGCCCAAGGCAGGAGCAGCATGAAGATTACCTCGGAAGCCTGGCCCAGCGACATTTTGTTTTCCACATAGAAAGTATCGGGTAGTGCTGCGCCGGGGTTAGCCGCGAGGAAGGAGGCCTTGTAGGCATCGGTTATGCTCGGGTTGGCAAAGGCGTAGTAAAAAGAGAGGGGGATACAGACCAGCACGGAGGCGATAAAAAAAATGCGGTAGCTCTTGTCTTTAAACAGCGAGAACGCATCAGTGCCGATGATTTGGCCTGCGCTGACCAGTCCGCTGGCCAGGGGAGGCGTTTTGGGGAGTGCGAAGGAGAAGGCAGCGAGGGCTATGGAAGTAGCCATGGAGGCGTAGAAAATACTGGCCTTATCGCCCCAGCCCATGAAGCCGATGAGGTTGGTCACGGCAATCCAGGCGAGGGTGCCCATGACCCGGATAGGGGGGAATTCCCGGGCCGGGTCGCTCATTTGGCGCATGCTGATGGAATTGGTGAGGGCCAGGGTGGGGGTAAAGGTCAGGCAATAGAGCAGCATCACCCAGAGGAAGGCGTCGTAGGTTTTGATCTGGGCCAGGGCGTAGAGGATGAGTGCCCCCAGCAGGTTCAACACCCCCAATACGCGCTCGGCGCGGAAGAAGCGATCGGCCACCATGCCCACAAAGAAAGGAGAGGCAATCATGGCTACGGAGAAAGCCGCATAGACATTGCCCACCTGGGAGCCTGTGAAGCCGATGGCCAGCAAGTACTTGGAGAGCTGGCCGTACCAGGCGCCCCACACCACAAACTGGAGAAAGGTCATTGCCGACAGGCGGAACCGCAGGGAAGCATTCATAAGGTTAAGTGTTTTAGCGCTCTGAAAATACACTAAAAACCAAAATAAAAATGGGTTTTAGAAAAAAAAGCAATCTATGGGAGGAAAACGGGATAGCAGCAGCGCTAATCCCCTCTTATTTTTAAACCCTTTCCCCCTTTTTCCTATTGTACCCTAAAAAATATGCGCAAAATCGTATTGGCTATCGGGGGCTCGAGCGGGGCAATCTATGCGAAAGTACTCATGGACCGGCTGGTCGCGGTGCAGGACCAATGGGCCAGGGTAGGAGTGGTGCTGAGCGAAAACGCGCGGCTGAACTGGGAGCTGGAACTGGGCAACGCAGGGTACCGGGACTACCCCTTTGATTTTTACGGCAGCAAAGACTTCATGGCGCCTTTCGCGTCGGGGTCTGCGCGCTACGATACGATGATCGTATGCCCCTGCTCCATGGGCTTGGTAGGGCGCATTGCCTCCGGGATCTCCAACGACCTGACCACTCGCGCCGCGGACGTCATCCTGAAGGAGCGCCGCCGCCTGATCCTGGCTCCCCGCGATACGCCCTATAGTTTGATTCACCTGCAAAACATGGTGCTGATCACCCAGGCGGGCGGTATAATATGCCCGGCCAGCCCTTCGTTCTATTCGCGGCCAGCCTCCTTTGAAGCCCTGGCAGCTACCGTGGTGGACCGCATCCTCGACCTCGCAGGGTTCGATATCCCGACGTATCGCTGGGGAGAAGGGGAGGAGGGTTAAGGACCAGTGGCCCGTCCAGGCTCCTTTTTGCCCTCAGCGGAAAAACCTGGATACGTCCGAATCAAATTTTATTCTTAACCTTGCAAAAAAAAGCAATGAGGATTGGAATCATTTTCGCAAGTCTATTTTTTATCACAGGCCTTCGGGCACAAAATTCAAAACAGCCCATGGACTCGGTCAGCTACAGCTTCGGGGTATTGATTGCGCAAAATCTCAAAAGCCAGGGTTTGGATAGCCTGGATCAGGCGCAGTTAGCCCAGGGTATCCAGGACGTGCTCAAGGGGGCTAAGTTGCGGTACGACGTGCAGCAGTGCAACAACATCGTACAGCAGCACATGACGGCGCTGGAGAGCAAAAAGTACGCGGGCAACGTGGAAGAAGGCAAAAAGTTCCTCGCGGAGAACAGCAAGCGCTCCGGCGTGGTCACGCTTCCCAGTGGCCTTCAGTATGAGGTGCTCACGGCCGGTTCCGGTCCCAAACCGACCGCCTCCGACCGCGTGACGGTGCATTATACCGGCACTTTGGTGGACGGAACCGTCTTCGACAGCTCGGTGGATCGCGGTGAGCCAGCCACTTTTGGGGTTACCCAGGTCATCCA
>VFQS010002354.1_pt1 | contig 15643 bp, 16 predicted proteins | sample 3512361 | NCBI WGS metagenome assembly VFQS01 (sample SAMN10412375, study PRJNA504923) | tailings metagenome | isolation source: Relicate 1 Philex TSF3 active mining | place: Philippines
ACGCTTCAAGCCGATTCACATTTAGATGAAAATTCAGACTTGGCGGTATATAAGCAAACCTTGAGCAATGTTTTGTTGGATCAACCCGACTTCCACATTGATTTGGGCGACACTTTCATGACAGAAAAATACAGCGAACCGCTAACCGCCACGTTGCAAGCTGCTGCCAACCCTGCCATCGTCAATCAACGTTATGAGTATGAGCGAAATAACTTTGGATTAATCACCCATTCCGTCCCTTTGTTTTTGGTCAATGGCAATCACGATGGCGAATTGGGTTGGTTACTGAGTGGCACAAAAAACGCCCTTCCAGTGTGGGCAACATCAGCAAGACAAACTTATTTCGCTAATCCAAAGCCCGACGGATTTTATCTGGGCGACACATTGAAAGATGCTCTGACGGGTGATCGAGCCTCGTGGTACGCGTGGCAATGGGGCGATGCCTTGTTTGTGGTGCTTGATCCATATTGGAGCAGTCCTGCCCAGTCAAGCAAAGATGGCTGGAATCTCACCTTGGGCGAAAGGCAATACCAATGGCTAGCCAAAACACTGGCAGACAGTCAAGCCAAGCACAAAATGATTTTCATACACAACCTGGTGGGTGGGCTGGATGGTCAAATGCGAGGTGGCGTTGAGGCTGCGCCTTTTTTTGAGTGGGGTGGAAAGAACTTGGACGGCAGCTTCGGATTTAGCGCTCGAAGACCAGGTTGGGAGTTGCCCATTCATGCTTTGTTGGTAAAGCACAAAGTAAAGGCTGTGTTTCATGGCCATGACCACTTGTATGCCAAGCAAGATTTAGATGGCATTGTGTACCAAACGGTGCCACAACCCAGTGCCAAAAACTTCAGCAGCGGCGCCAGTTTAGCCAAGGATTATCACTACAATTCCGGCGACATACAAAGTAGCTCGGGCCACTTGAGAGTCAAAGTATCACCGACTCAAATTAGTTCAGAATATGTTCGAACTTGGTTGCCGTCACAAGAAACGCAAAATCGAAAGAACAGGCAGGTTGATGCTATTTGGTCGAACTAATTTGTGATTGCATCAAATACTGGCTTTATTCGAATCGGTCAAAAGAAAACGCTTAACTAATTGTTCGCGGTTCTGTCAAAGTATAAAAACTATGCCTAAACAATTGCTTCCACACCACCCTAGAGCGCTTATAACCTGTTAATTTGTAATTGGTTTTATTTCTTAAGCCTGCTCATAATCCTTTGGTCCCAGGTTCAAGTCCTGGTGGGCCCACCAAATTGAAAGCCACTGATCTTAAAAGTCAGTGGCTTTTTTGTTGCTCACGATTGCATCGGCATTGATAACGTGCTAAATTTGGTTGCATTTGTATAACTAAACACGCCGGTATAACCATTTGAGAGTCATTTTAGATACATCAGTTTTGGTTGCTGCAGCAAGGTCGCGTAACGGGGCCAGCTTTTATTTGCTCTCAATGCTGCCAAGCACTCAGTTCGAAATCGCACTGTCAGTGGCCTTGTATACAGAGTGGCAATCCGTGTTGACCCGGGCTGAGCATTTGCCACCTGGTGCCAGTGCGGAAAATGCGAACGGCTTTTTACGGTACTTGGCTTCGATTGCGCACCTACAAGACGTGCACTTTTTGTGGCGTCCATTTTTGCGTGATCCAGATGACGATATGGTTTTGGAGTGTGCTGTGGCTTCTGGTAGCCAGTACATCATTACGCACAACACAAAAGACTTTAAGCGCGCGCCGGAACTGAAGGTGAAAGCCATCACGCCAGCAGAATTTTTGACTTTACTCAGGAGTAAATCATGACCGCATTGACTGTACGACTTCCAAATTCCGTCCACCAAAAAGTAAGGGAGCTAGCAGAGCGAGACGAAATTTCGGTGAATCAATTCATTGCCGCTGCCGTGTCTGAGAAGATGGCCTCAGTGATGACGCTTGACTATCTCAAACAGGAAGCTGCTAAAGGTAATCGCAGTGACTTCGATCGTTTTTTAAATTTGGTACCAAACGAGCCCTCTGCGGCTGGTGATGAAATGCCGAATCACTAATTTGAACCGCTTTAAAGCCGTTGGCCCCTGGTTCAAGTCCTGGTGGGCCCACCAATTTGAATGCCACTGATTTTTAAAGTCAGTGGTATTTTTTTGCGGTCTTAAACTATATTCACTGGATCAAAATAGAATTTAGCGACAGATTTCATGGATGCCAAGTAGAAATGACCTTAGGTGTCTCCAGAGACGCCGATCCAGCCAGTGCGTATGACAACTGATTGGCCGCGTTCATCACAGTCTTCGCATGGACTTGCAATTTGCTTTTGCTCAAGCGTGCTGTCGGTCCAGAAATGCACATCGAGCCCAACAGTCGCCAGTTCAAGCCAAACACAGGCGCTGCCACGCTAGAAACCTCTGGGTCTCTTTCTCCCATGGACATGTGATAACCCCGACGACGAATCGTTTCGTACTCGTCACCACCGATACCAGAGAATGCCAAGATCACTTTGCCTGGTGCACCTAAGTTCAATGGCAAACGCATGCCGATTCGCACGTGGTGGCGAACCGATTGCGGGCCTTCAATTCGAGAAATGCAAGAGCGTACATCGCCTTCGCGCACATAAAACGATGCGCTCTCTTTGGTTTCAGAAGACAGTTGGCGCAGTGTGGGCTCCACCACATCGTTGATGTCAAAGCCAGCTTGGTAGCGCGCACCTAGCCAACCTGCGGCAGCACCCAAGCGCCAAGTTCCTTCTTCCTTTTGCACCATGTAGCCAGACAGGGCTAGCGTACGCGCCAAGCGCAATACGGTGGTGTTGTGCAGCCCCGTTCGACGGCTGAGTTCTGCCAGCGTCAGGTGTTGGTCGCCAATTTCAAAAACTTCCAAAATTTGCAATGCTCGTTTGACTGCGATCACGCCGCCGTCGTTGTTGGACTCTACAGAAGCGGGTGTTTGGGTGATTTTTCGTGCCATGAAACGTCTTTCACTGTATGAAAGACTATTGTATTGAATGAAATATGAATGAACAATCCCGTTCAAAACAAATCTACCCATCTGGAGAACAACATGAATAACGCAGCTTTTACTCGTCGCGCCGTGGCGCATGGCGCATTGGCCACTCTCTTGCTCGGCACCACGCTTACGTTCAGCACTTTGGCACAAACCTGGCCTGCCAAGCCTATTCGCATCGTGGTGCCCTTTCCAGCAGGTGGCGGCACTGATTTGATTGCACGTGAAGTGGGTAACAAAGTGGTGTCCAGCACCAAATGGACTTTCATGTACGACAACAAACCTGGTTCTGGCGGCAACATTGGCGTTGATGCCATTGCCAAGGCCGCGCCAGATGGTTTGAATTTGGTCATTGGACAAACCAGCAACTTGGCCATCAATCCAAGCCTTTACAGTAAGTTGCCATACGATCCAGCCAAAGACTTGACCCCTATTGTCAACATTGGGTACTCGCCATTGATCATCGTGGTTGCTACCAACTCGCCGTTTAAAAATTTAGGTGAATTGTTGGCGGCTGCAAAAGCACAACCGACTCAAATTAACTACGCCACTTCTGGCAATGGCACTGTGGCACACCTGGCCACAGAAATGCTTCAAAAAGAAGCGGGTGTTCGCTTAACTCACATTCCCTACAAAGGCGCCGCACAGGGTTTGAATGATGTCATGGGAGGCAGTGTTCAAGCTTATGTGTCTTCGGTTCCTACCCTGATCGGACACATCAAAAATGGCAAGTTACGCGCCTTGGCCGTCACATCGACAAAACGAACGGACGACCTGCCCAATGTGCCCACAGTTGATGAGTCTGGCGTTAAGGGATTTGAAGCCATCACTTGGTTTGGCTTGCTTGGCCCCGCCAAGTTGGCGCCTGAAATGACCTCAGTCTTGAATGCGGAAGTCAACAAAGCATTGCGATCGGATGACTTGCGTAAAAAATTGAATGATCAAGGTCTGGAAATTACAGGTGGCACACCAGAGCAATTTGCCAAGTTAATGCGTGATGACTTGGTTAAGTGGGGCAAGGTCGTCAAAGAATCTGGCGCGCGTGCCGACTGATTAATTTTTATTTGGAATATTCATGAGCCAAGATATTGTTCGCAATTTTGAACGTGTGTCCGCCGAACTGGTGCAAAAAGCATCCGTCCATCAGGCCGCTATTTTTGCCGATGTGGCTGGACGCCGAGGTGTGATGCACGGCCGCATCAGTGCGTTGCGTCCTCACATGAAAGTGGCAGGCCCCGCACTAACCGTTGAAGTGCGCCCTGGTGACAACCTCATGATTCATGCCGCCATCGCCATGGCCAAACCTGGCGATGTGTTGGTGATTGATGGCAAGGCAGATCAAACTGCCGCGCTGATGGGCACCATCATGATGACAGCCTGCAAACAATTGGGCATAGCTGGTGTGATTGTGGATGCTGCAGTGCGTGACAGTCTGGAAATTGAAGAGATGGATTTCCCCGTCTTTTCTGTGGGCACCAATCCCAATGGCCCCACCAAAAACATTGGTGGCCGCATTGGTCATCCCATTTCTTGTGGTGGCGTGTCTGTCAACCCCGGCGACTTTGTGTTGGCCGATGCCGATGGCATTGTGGTGGTGGAGCGCGAAAAGCTGCCGGGCTTGTTGCCCTTGGCTGACAAAAAAGTGGTGGACGAGGCCAAACGCATTGCGCAAATCAAGGAGGGCAACACCAGCGCTTCTTGGTTGCTGTCATCGCTGGTGGCGGCGGGTGTGTTGAAAGAAGGCGAAGCGCTGTGAGTTCGCGTCCTGTTGTCATCGTGACAGGCGCAGATCTGGCATCCCAAGCTTTGGCGTTGCTCACTGATTTTGACATTGTCTATGCAGGCAAATCTCCGCAGCCGCCAGACATGATCGCTTTGTGCCGGCGTCACAATCCTGTGGCCATCATTGTTCGTTACGGCAGTGTGGGGGCTGAAGTGATGGACGCGGCACCGGCTTTGCGAGTCATCTCAAAGCACGGCAGTGGTACCGACACCATCGACAAAGAAGCCGCCAAGGCGCGCGGCATTGAGGTCTGCGCTGCAGTAGGTGCCAATGCCGCTGCTGTGGCCGAACAAGCCCTGGCCTTGCTGCTGGCCTGTGCCAAATCGGTGGTGCACTTGAACGATCGCATGCACGCAGGATTTTGGGACAAAGCAACGCACAAAAGTGTTGAACTGCAGGGTCGCACCATCGGCTTGGTCGGTTTGGGTGCCATTGGCCAACGCTTTGCCAAAATGTGCGATGCCATGGGCATGAAAGTTTTAGGCGTTGACCCCTTCGCCAAAAACTTGCCCGATTACATCCAAGCCGTTGACTTTGAAACTCTGTGGCGAGAGTCCGATGCCATCTCACTGCATTGCCCGCTCACGCCAGAAAACCGGCAGTTGATCAATGCTCAAACTTTGGCCGCTTGCAAGCCAGGTGTGATGCTGGTCAACACAGCGCGCGGCGGCTTGGTAGATGAATCCGCCTTGTTGGCGGCGGTTCAAAATGGCCATGTGTTTGCCGCAGGTCTAGACAGCTTCGCTGTAGAGCCGATGACAGCACCTCATATCTTTCAGGGTGTGCCAAGAATCTTTTTAAGCCCTCACATTGGCGGTGTCACCAGCGATGCTTACATCAACATGGGGGTGGGCGCAGCCAAGAATGTGCTCGCAGTTTTGAGTAAAGTGTCTCAAGCGGTTTCTGCATAAGGAATTTGTGTTCATGACGCAACGCTGGAAGAACGCACCGCATGGCAGTCACTGGGGAGAGTTTGGCCCAGACGATCGTCTGGGGCGAATGAACTTGGTCACGCCAGACAAGGTGCGTCAAGGCATTGCCGAGGTCAGGGAAGGGCTGACATTTTGTTTGTCCTTGCCCTTGGATGTACCGGGTGGAAGGTCTTTGAATGCACGGCGTATGCCCCCGCGTTTGTTCGGTACTTTGCGCGATGGCGTCAGCGCCGGTATGCAGGGCTACTGCTGGTCGTACGCATCAGAAGATCCCAACTTGACCGATGTCGTGTGCGACGAAGTCATGCTGATGAACACGCAATATTCAACGCAGTGGGACAGTTTGGCCCATATGGGCAGCCGCTTTGATGCCGATGGTGATGGCGAGGCAGAAGCTGTTTTCTACAACGGTTTTAGAGCAGGCGTTGAGATTCACCCCGGTTCGACCGATTCAAGTGCTGCAGACGATTGGGCACGCTATCCAGACCCTGATGCAAACGCCTTGGGTGTTGCCAATTTGGCGGCACATGGCGTTCAGGGGCGGGGTGTGTTGATTGATTTGGAAAAACACTTGGGTCGCAAAAGAGTGGCTGTGGGCTATGACGCATTGATGCGGATTTTGGATGCAGACAAGATCCATGTTGAAGCCGGTGACATGGTGTGCTTGCACACGGGTTTTGCAGACACCCTGCTGAACATGCGCAAGCAACCCGACCTACAACACCTGCATGAAACAGGCAGTGGTCTGGATGGTGAAGACCTACAACTGCTGAATTGGATCACTGATACACGTCTGGCCTGCTTGGTGGCAGATAACCCAGCCGTGGAGTTAGTTCAATCCGTGTCACTTACTCAGCCTGCTGGTATGAAACGGCCGCGCTTGCCATTGCACGAGCATTGCTTGTTCAAAAACGGTATCCATTTGGGTGAGTTGTGGTTGCTCACGCCGCTGGCGCAATGGCTGCGCACGAAGCAACGTTCTCGCTTTTTACTGACAGCACCGCCATTGCGCTTGCCGGGTGCTGCGGGGTCACCTGTGACTCCCATCGCAACCGTATAACTTATTTAATCAACAAAGGAAGACAACATGAATCGCCGATTGATGAACACCATTCTCTGTACTGTAGGCTTGGTCTTAACTTTGAGCACTCCCACTGTGATGGCCGCTTGGCCTGATGGCAAGCCTGTCAGCATTGTGGTGCCCTATGCACCCGGGGGAACTGCCGATGCGTTGGCAAGGCTGATTGCGCAGCACTTGGGCACCAAGCTGTCGACCTCCGTTGTGGTGGTAAACAAAGCAGGAGCAAGTGGCATCATTGGAGCGCAGGCTGTGGCGCAAGCTGCGCCAGATGGCTTTACGGTTTTGTACGACGCAACACCGTTGTCGATCAATCCGCACCTGCAGAAAATGCCCTTTGATGCAGAAAAAGATTTGTTGCCTGTTACCCAAGTGGGTGTGACGCCCATGTTGTTGACAGTGCCTAAAGCTTCTGCGTTTGCAACTGCACAAGATCTATTGACAGCTGCCAAAAAATCGCCAGGCAAATTAAACTTTGGTTCAGGAGGACAGGGAACTGTTCAGTACATGGCGCCAGAGCTGATGAATCAAGCTGCAGGTGTCAGTATGCTGCACATCCCTTACAAGAGCGGCGGTATGGCGATCACCGCTTTAATTGCTTCAGAAGTCGACATGGGCTTTTTCAATTTGCCTGCCATCAGTGGCCATGTCAAAAGTGGCACGGTCAAGGCGCTGGCCATTACATCTTCGCAACGTAACCCCGCCTTTCCCGATGTACCGACAGTGTCTGAAGTAATTGGTAAGCCTTACGAGTCTTACGAGTGGAATGGTATGTTTTTGCCCAAAGGTACCTCCCCCGACATTGTGAATCGTTTGCAGGTAGCAGTGAAAGAAGTGTTATCGATGCCCGAAGTGAAAGCCAAATTCGACAGCCTCGGTTCGCGCATCGTAGCTTCTACACCCGAAGAGTTTCGCAAGTACTTGGCAGGGGAGACCCATCGATGGGCTGCCACTGTGAAGGGTGCTGGCATAAAAAAAGAGTGACAATGCATTGAAGGTTGCCACATGCTCATACTTCAAAACCCACTCATTCGACCCCTTGAGCTATTCAGCGCAATGCCTGCAAAATTTAGACAGACGGGTGTGCGCAGCGAATGGGCCGATGTAAATCAGGGTGGGCGATTGGCCGATTCATTTTTGGAAGGTCCTGTTTTTGACGCAGGTGGCAATCTTTACGTCGCAGATATTCCATTTGGTCGCGTTTTTCGAATCGATACGCATGGTGAATGGGAATTGGTGGCGCAATGGGATGGCGAACCCAATGGCATGAAGTTCTTAAACAATACAGAATTGCTGATTACAGATTATAAAAATGGTTTGATGTCCTTGAATATTCAAACGGGGTATGTCAGACCCTACCTTGAGCGCCGTAACAGTGAACGTTTCAAGGGCGTCAATGATTTGGTTCTAGATGCAAAAGGTAATGTGTACTTTACTGATCAAGGTCAAACAGGTATGCATGATCCCTCAGGGCGTGTGTATCGTTTGTCACTCGATGGCAAGTTGGATTTGATTCTAAATAATGTTCCAAGCCCTAATGGCATTGTTTTGTCGCCTGATGAGAGATTTTTGTTTGTTGCAGCCACCCGTGGTAACTGTGTGTGGCGGATGCCATTGTTGCCAGATGGCAGTGTGTCAAAGGTAGGTCAGTTTTTTACTTCCTACGGGCCCAGTGGTCCCGATGGTTTGGCAATGGATGAAAGTGGTCGATTGTTGGTTGCAAATCCAGGTTTGGCGTATGTATGGGTGCTGTCACATCATGCTGAGCCAGAAGAGGTATTGACAGGACCCAAGGGTGCCTCTCTTACAAACATTGCGTTTGGTGGTGAAGATCGAAAAACTCTTTACTGTACAGACTCAACACATGGCGCTATTTTGAAGGCAAACATGTCGGTTCGCGGTTGTACATTGAGATCGTCAGTAAGTACGAATTAAATTTTCTTTATTAATTTCTGACATGCTTTCATTCTGCTTCACAATGCTTCCAGCCTATTGCTAATTTAGTGGGGCTACTCAGTGTCATTTGGTCTCAGGTTTGGATCGTTGTGGGAGGGGTAATTTTTCAAGTCCAGCAATTTCAAACTCATCAATGCCATGGTCGAGTTCTTGTGCAGATTGATTGACAGCATCGCGCAAACCATAGGTCGCCATGTTCCAAATGAATTCACCCGTTTGCTCCGCGTTGTTACCAGAGTCCTTGCGCAAGCCCTTCGTATGTTGATTGGCACTGAACATGACAATAGGCGGGTCAAATGTGACATTTTGAAATTGACTGTATGGCGCTAAATTGTCTCGGCCATTTGAATCAATGGTTGAAATCCATCCAATAGGGCGAGGAATGACACAGGACTTGAACGGGTCATGGGGAAGGCCGTGGTCTGTTTTTCCCAGCTCGTAATACTTGCTGACTCCAGTGCGCAGAAACTGCTAAGTTAAATGGTAATCAACTTTGCAGAAGATGTTGTGCCGACTTTTTTTTGCCCAGTGATGTCATATAACAGAGTTCAAACGACAAGTCTGTATCAATTACGTATCAGCTTTGACATAACGCCAACAAGCATCTTGAATTGCACGTTTCCTTTGCTTGTGAAAGGCGTTGCTTTGAATTCGTGTGTGCTCTTTTGATTGAAAACCAGCAGCCAAATACCCTGCATAGTGAGCCACATGGTAGTAGCACAGACCCACCATGTTGATGTAGACATCGAGGGATTTGATATCTTTTCGAATGCTGCCATCGGCATGGCCTCTTTTTAAGACGATTTCCAAATCTGCCATGGCCATTCGATTGAGCCGCGAAGCGTGCTGTGACTGACGTATGTAGGGCGCACCCGCTAAGTTTTCAAAAGTCAGAAGCCGAACAAAAGAGGGATTTTGGGTAAACGCTTCAAATGCATTGTTGGCAATTTGCTTGAGCGCTTGCTCTGGGGTCCCCTTTTGGGGATTGAAATCTTTGTCCACTTCGCGTGCTATTTCAAAAGCGCGCTCTATCACTGCGCGGTACAAACCTTCTTTTGAGCCAAAGTGGTAGTAGATCATGCGCTTACTGGTGCGCGTTTGTTGCTGAATTTTTTCAATCCTAGCACCCGCCAATCCATACGCAGCAAATTCACGCGTGGCCACTTCTAAAATGTCTGAAATGACGATGTCAGATGCGTCTATGTTGTCGCCTGACTCGCTGATGGTTTGGGTGGGGCTAGGAGAGTCTTTCATGCTTTGCCTGCAAGATCAAAGTGCGATTTTAAATCGGCGCACATCAATCGTGCCGCTGCCAAACTATCTTTTGAGATGCTTGTGTAGCTGAAAAAACCGTGATTCAGTGTAGGGAACTCACGCAGTGTCAGAGAAACTTTTGCTTCTCTCAAAATAGACGCATAAGCCATGTTATCTACATAAAGAAAATCATGGGATCCCACCCCTAAAATGGCGGGCGCCAAACCTATGTGCGAACTTGCGTATTTGGGCGATGCGCGCGGATCTAAGCCTAGTAATTCGAGATTATCTTCCCCTAAATAAGCTTTCTCGGGCATTCCCTTCAAGCGCAGTAAATCGGTGGCGGGGTAGAGCAGCAGTTGTGCTGCAAGCAGAATGCCCAAGTCACGGCATGCAATGGCAACCGCTGCCGCCAAGTTACCGCCAGCACTGTCGCCACCAATGGCAAATCTCTTGGGCTGACCGCCTAGCTGATCAATGTTTTGATAAGCCCAACGCGTGACGGCCAAACAGTCGTCGTATGCAGCAGGAAATCGATGCTCTGGGGCCAACCGATAGTCGACGTTGACCACCACGCAATTGGACTCGTTGGCAAGCCTGATAGCGTGTGCTTCATGAGAGTCCAAATCTCCCACAACAAAGCCGCCACCATGAAAATAGACCAAGGTGTTGAGAGGCCGTTGGGGACTGAGTGTTTCATGAGGCCAAATGATCTGAACCGGAATGTTGTACTCAACGCCGTAATTAGCGCCATCAACAGTGCGCTTTTCAATGACGCCCTTTGGAAGATTGGGCTTGGGGTAGAAGAATCCCCGTACATTTCGGGCGCGTTCTCGGCTGACTGGGCCGCCATTTGGTTCTAGGCAGCCTTCATAGATATCAGGAATCTGCGCATCGCGCCAGCGTTGCCCAATACTGGCCAACGCAGGATCAAGAGGCGCTGAGAGGGACGTACTGTTTGTCATGATCGTTCATTTAATGCAAGCCATTAGCCCTTGTAGCCCAGCAGCTTGGGGAGCCATAAAACGGTTTCAGGCACATAGGTCATGACCATCAAGGCAGCAACAAGTACAAAAACCCAAGGCAGTGTTTCTTTGATCAATGGCCCTAGAGGTTGTTTTGACATGCTGGCCACAATGAAGAGCAGCAATCCATAGGGTGGCGTGATGAGACCAATCATGAGGTTGATGGTGACCACCAAACCAAAGTGCACCATGTCAATTCCCAAGGCTTGCGCGGCAGGAATAAAGATGGGGACGATCACTAGCAAAATGGTACCGCCTTCTAACAGACAGCCTAAAATTAGCAAAGTGATGTTGACCAATAACAAGAAGCCATCTTTGCTGAGCTGAAAACCAGCTAACCAAGTTTGTACATCCTTGGGTATCTCTTCTTTGGCCACCACGTAATTAAAAACCATGGCACCAGCAATCAGAAGGCCAATGGTGGTCATTTGACGGCCACTGTTGAGCAATGAGTTGTACATGCCAGATGGTGTGACAGATCTGTACAGCACCACTGAAATAACCAATGTGTACAGCGCAGCGACCGCTGCTGCTTCAGTGGGCGTCATAATGCCACTGTAGATGCCGCCCAACAACACAACAGGCATCATGAGCGCTGGCATGGCTTTGACCGTGAGTGGCAAAAATTCGCGCATGGGCACTGCGGGTTCAACAGGAAAATTTCGTTTGTGGGCCAAATAGGCATTGAGGCCCATCATGACAGCTGTCATGACCAAACCTGGCACTACGCCTGCTGCAAACAAATAACCGATTGAGGTATCTGAAATTAAGGCGTACAGTACCAAAGGAATAGAGGGCGGGATGATGGGGCCAATAACCGCCGTGGCTGCAGTAATGGCGCCCGCATAAGCCTTGGTATAACGGCCATCTTTGGTCATCATGTCCATGGTGAGCTTGCCTACCCCCACAACATCGGCCACGGCCGATCCTGACATGCCTGAAAAAATGAGTGATGACACCACGTTAACGTGACCCATACCACCTCTAAAACGACCCACCAACGCATTGCACCAAGACAACAGTTTGTCACTCAATGAGCCTAGGTTCATGAGTTCACTGGCCAGGATGAACAAGGGAATGGCCAGTAAGGTGTAAGAGTTGGTAAGACCATTGAGAATTTGCTCAGCGGCAATGCCGACGTCCTGTCCTGATATCAGCAGGTAAAAAACAGATGCGCCCAACATGGACAGACCGATGGGCAGACCAAACAGGCTCAACCCCAAAATGGCCAAGACACACCACGTAAACGGGCTGAGACCTAAGAATGCACTCATGACTTGCTTCCTGAATTTAAAAGATCTTGGTCGATCAGGCTGTGCTCGTCCTCGGTCAGGCGATTACGCAGTGCACTGAAAGCAATGTCTAAATGACGAATGCACATGGCAAGGACAAAAACAAGATAGAGCCCAAAGACCCAATTCATGGGAATGCCAAGTGCAGCAGATTTTTCAACTTTCATGAAGTCAATGAACGACCATGTTGCGGGAAGGCTGGCCAACAACAAGAGCACAATAGCAACACTGGATAGCGTGGTGAGACTTCTTTTGAGCGGTCGGGGCATCAGGTTATAGAGCATGTCAAAGCGTATGTCTTCGTGATTTTTCATCACAAATGACGCACCCCATAAAATGCCCCACAGCCAGATGAAATTGCAAATTTCATCCGACCATGCCAAAGGCAAATTGAGCACGTACCGGAATACCACCTGTGCTATGAAAGCAGTGAACATGATGGCCATCAAGGCCACCATGACACTTTCGGCAAACCGTCGCAACATTTGCATCATTGAGTTCATTCTGATGGGTCTTAATTACAGTTTATTGATCCGTTCCATCATGCCTGGCACCCAGCCGGCTGCATATTTTGACTTGGCATACTGCGCAAGCACTTGACTGCGGAAAGCGGGTAAGTCAGGTGTGTAAACGTCTAAGCCTTCTTTCTTAAAGAAGGCTACCAATTCAGCCTCTTCTTTCAGGGCCATATTGGTGATGTCTTCCTCTACTTTGTTTGCAGCTGCTTGAACGCGTCGCTGTTGATCAGGGCTCATGGCAGCCCATTTTTTGGAACTGATCACAAAGTGATTGGCTGCAACCAAGTGACCTGTCAAAGAAATTTGCTTTGAAACTTCGTAAAACTTCATGTTTTTAACGGCAGGCAGTGCATTGTCTTGTGCATCAATGGCGCCAGTTTGCAAGGCGGTATAAACCTCAGGGAAAGGAAGAGGCGTAGGGTTGGCTCCCATGGATGTCCCCACAAATTGCCACACTTCACCGGGTGGCATGCGAAGCTTAATGCCTGCTAAATCGGCAGGCTTCATGATTTTCTTAGTTGTACGCAGGCCTAAGTGGCGTGTGCCAATGTAGGGATTGGCCAAAATGCGCAAGCCCATTTTTTCGTCTAAAAGTTTGTTCAATTCAGCGCCTACATCGCTCGCCCACATTTTGCGCAAGTGAGCGACATCACGAATCAGGTAAGGCACCATCAGCAAGCTCAATTGAGGCACTTGATTTTGTACGTCACCAGACGCAATGTTGGCCATATCGAGGTTGCCCCGTTGAATGGCCACTGGTTCGGTGCCTTGTTTGTACAAAGTGCCACCATGGTGTGATTTGAAATCAATGTCTGGGCCCAGCGTGCTGAATGCATTGCGAAGCATGGCCGTACGTGAATCGTTTTCAGGCACGATGTCGGAATAGGTCAATGTGATTTTGTTTTGCGCCCATGAGTTGCCAGCAAAAACAGCAGCGCTTAAAGCTGCTGCGTGTGTCATTAATTGACGGCGTTGAAGGTGAATGCTCATTAAGGTCTCCAAAAAATGATGTGGAAGATTAGCGTTAACTCAACGGCCTCAGAGTTTGTGTACCGTTTGGTACATCATATGAACATTATGAATTTATTGAACATGGTGAAAACCCGAGGGTGCAAGCGCGCTTTCAATGTGCTTTGAGCCGTGACTCGAATTATTTCGAGACGTTGCACTCACTTCTGCTGACAAAACTGGCGCAAAAATGCAGCGACCGACTGTGTCGCCATCGACACATCTTTTTCAGGTAACAGGAGTCCCAAAGGATCAAAAGGGAGCTTTTCTTTTAATTTAACAGTCGTTAACTGGTGCGCATTCTTGAGTTGTTGAAATACGCTTCCTGGCACCAAAGTGACCAGGGATCTTTTTTGCATCATGGCCCAACTCATGGATGAGACGCGGGTAATAACGTGACATGTCAGCGGGGTGAATTCGTACTGAATGCAAAGTTCCTCAAACTTATCGCGAGCCGCAGAGCCAATGGGCGAGAGCACCCAAGTTTCTTTGCTTAAATCTCGCCAAGTCACCTTGGTTTTTTTTGTAAGTCTGTGTGAAGGGTTGCAAACCACTACAAATTCATCTGGCAAAAGGGCTTCAAAGTGCCAGCCAGAAGGGGTCTGTGCAGGCTGACGACAAATGCCTAATTCGATTTCCCCATTGCTGATGGCGGCAAACTGATCGTTCACTTCTGATTCGTGGATGTGCAGTTGAATGCCTGGAAATTTTTCATTCAAAAGCGGTATGGCTTCTACCAGAAGCCCATTGATCCCGGCAGTTGACGCTTTGATCCGCACCACGCCTTGACCACGGGTTGATCGATCGGCAATGGCTTCTGCGCTGGTGCTCAAACCCAACAAGCATTGCCTCGCCATCGGTAACAAGTCTTGGCAGGCTTTGGTGGGCAAGACACCTCTGGCGTGGCGGTGAAACAGCGTGACTTCTAGTAGATCTTCAAGGTCAGCCAAGAGTTGTGTCACACCTGGTTGTGTCATGCCAATTGAATCGGCGGTGCGCTTGACGCTGCCCAGTTCGTTCAGTCGTACCAATATCTCAAAATGCCGAAACCTGGCCTTTGCCATCAGGCGATTCAGTAAAACTTTTGCTGAAATAGACATATTACATTTGCTTATACCTAAGACTTTGATTCTATTTCTACTTTAGAAAATAGCAATTCACAATGCCAAAAACACTTGGAGACTGCTATGAATTTAATTAGACGAAAGCTGACTTCTGCGCTTGCTGCAGGCATTGCAAGTACTTGGGGTGCTGGTGTGTCTTGGGCGCAGTCATATCCTCAAAAAGCCGTTAAGTTGGTGGTGGGTTCGCCGCCAGGTGGACCTTCGGATTTTTTAGCGCGCGTGTTTGCTGATGCTGTTGGGCCTGGACTCGGACAAAACTTTATCGTCGAGAACAAACCGGGTGCAAGTGGCATGCCGGCGGCTGATCAAGTGGTCAAGGGCGTATCAGATGGTCACCAACTTTTGATTTCGGGTCCAGCATCCATTGTGGTCATGCCGCATATGTTCTCAAAAATCACATACGACCCAATGCGTGAATTGGTGCCTGTTGCAATGCTAGGGGCAGGTGCCTTTGTGTTGGTGGTTCATCCATCTGTTAAAGCCAACAATGTCAAAGAATTGATTGCCCTGGCAAAGGCCAACCCCAACCAGCTTACCTATGGGTCTGGTGGCAATGGTTCATCGGGTCACTTGTGCACTGAGTATTTCAATGGCTTGAATGGTATCCAAATGACGCACGTCCCCTATAAAGGGGATGGACAAGCTGTGATCGATTTGTTGGCGGGTCAAATACAAGTCATGTTCACTGCACCC
>VFQS010002355.1_pt1 | contig 15636 bp, 10 predicted proteins | sample 3512361 | NCBI WGS metagenome assembly VFQS01 (sample SAMN10412375, study PRJNA504923) | tailings metagenome | isolation source: Relicate 1 Philex TSF3 active mining | place: Philippines
AATGCCACACCAGAATACCCCTTTTTTCTAGAGCAATAACATCCATCTCCATAGGGTAACGACTCTCGTAGAAATGCCAGATCCGCTTCTGACTGTGTTTTGATTTCTTGTAAGCACAGCACATCCACTTTTTCTTCGGTCACTAATTGACAAAGACCGATCTCTTCTCCTTGAACCCGTGTTTTACCCGATTTGTTTTTGCCGCTCATCGAGCGGATTCCATTGACGTTGAACGTAACGATACGCATGATAGCCTCTTCCTACCCTTCCAAGGAGCCCGCGCTGATTTCAATTTTTCCTTTTAAGCCCCGTTCATTTAGTAAGCGAACAATAGACCCGCTCGGCCGCCATAGACGCGCAGAATATTATAGGTCTCCGCATAAGTGCGAACGATAAATCGTCCGACATCCAGACCCGAAGTATTGCCATAACGCGGACGGAACTGGAGAATCAATTCACGACGGGTGATTTTATCCAAGTTTGCCTCTCCACGCGGTCGTGAAAAAGGCGTCCATCCATTTTGTGGAGCCAAAGGAAGACAGTAATAATAACGATTTACCCACGGAGTCTTTCTCATTTCAAAGGCAGGTATCACTGAACGAAACAGGGAAGGACCCTCTGTGCGATATCGAACGAGTGAACCCTGATATTCCAATGCATAACCAGATACAGGTTCTGAATCCGACAGAGCAAATGCTGGACGCATCCAGCCAAGTGGCTCCACACGAGTCAAGCCCACCGCATCAGGCCACCATGGATACTGAGAACCATTTGGCAATGTATTGGCGGTTCCTGTCATGTCACGTGTGGCTAGAAAATGCGCATTGTAATGAATCGCCTCACGAGGCTGACAATAAAAAAGAATTCCACGTGTGGGATTGGGGATATCGAGCGGTATACGAGCATTTAATAGACCCCTCGTATCAAACGGATTCATACGATAATGCTGAACAACTGGCACTTCTAGGTCAGCCAAACGGAATCGATTGGCCTCATTCTGATCCAAGTAGACATATTCAGCCATAATGTAACATTCTCCCAATGAAAGAACAGAGGGCATTTTAATGGCACCATTGACACCGATTAAGCCAGTTTGATTCGGGTTTGTCACAGGATCGGTAGAATAGAACGAACTACCGAGCAGGGGCCATAGTCCAGATCCTTCCACTCCTTCTGTCGCAACGGGGATCTGTGTATCTGTATAATACAATCCATTCACGCCACGAAAGGTCACACCACAACGGACTTCATCTGCTCCCATGGCATCAATGGGCAATGCGCACCCCATATCTCCTCGCGAGAACCAGAAAGGGAGAGGAACGACCACTTTTTCCTTATATCCAGTGGGACTATCACCTGCGGGCCATCCGAATGCCTGTGAAGTAAATCCTGAATCACGTCGTTTGATCCCATCGTTCACAGCGCTCATCTTTTCCATAGGAGTATAGAATTCATCTAATAGTTCCATCAACTGTCCATCCAGTGTTTCTACACGAGAAGCGGCAATGTCCATGGTGAGTTGTTGGATCAAGGCATGTCCGAGAGAGTTTGTCCAACCGAATCGTGGATAGGCTGTTAATCCACCATTGGCGATGCGAGCCTCACGTTGGGCGGAATACAGATCAGGCATTTCAGCTACTAAAAACAAACGAGTGACAAGATGACCCTTCCGAGTAATACGAAAGAATCCTGTCTGTCCAAATGCGGGAACATTATCGAAGTCGAGTCTAACCCATTGAGTGGTAAAACGCCCAGACTTGTTCCAGACTTTATGAAAGGGATACATTGTGGGACGAAAATAGAGTCTGTCATCTTGAATGCCTGAATACAGGACTTTCAATAAACTAGCTACCATGATTCCTGCTTCTGCTATCAAGCGATCTTATTTTAGATGTGTTTGATTCTAAAATCAGATGTTAAAGAGATAGAATAGAATAAATCCATTTCAAATATGATTGTAACCTGTTATTATGACATTTATGGAAAGCCTGAGCGATTCTTTGAATATCTGTATCTGTTCTATGATCTAGGAGCGAGTGGATTGCCGATTCTATTATTTACAGATCCTTCGTTGGTATCCAAATTTCGTATCTTCCCATCTACGGTAAAAGTGGTAGGAGTCCCCATTACAGAGTTCAAGTTATATCAACAGGTGATGGCATATGACCGAGATCTTCCATCTCATCGGACACCTCAGAAGGACACGAAGGAGTTTTATGGGCTGATGAATACGAAGATGGAGTTTATCCATCGTGCGATGGGTTATACAGAGGATGAGACGTTAATTTGGATTGATTATGGAATTCTAAAGATTGTAAAGAATCAAGAACGTTTTTTGGCAAAACTGCGAAAGGTGAATGAGACTCGTTTTCATAAAGCGACGTTTCCTGGATGCTGGTCATTTGGTCGTCCAATGTATGTCGATCAGATTCATTGGAGGTTCTGTGGAGGGTTCTTTGTTATGCCAAGACATCATGCGGAGCGATTCTATAAACATTCGGAGTGTGTCTTGAGAGATTTTTGCACACAGCCGATGTATAAATTAACATGGGAGACAAACATTTGGACAGTGATTGAATCCTGTGCGGAACGTGATAATATGGAATGGTATTTTGCCGATCATAATGACACGATTGTCCTCAATATTCAAGAGACGCTGGATCGTTTGTCACAGACTTAATCTGTCTCTGTCTTCTCTGTCTCTGTCTTCTCTGTCTCTGTCTTCTCTGTCTCTGTCTTCTCTGCTTCCTAAGTAACAGACAAATAATGAAGATACAGATAATAGACAGCAAATAATAAAACAAGAACAACTTCACAGAGAAAGATATCACAATTTATCATACACAATCCAATCAATATCAGACTAAACAGAGAATGGACACCGATCATTCCATAAGCAACAGAGCGATGGGGAAAGACAGAGGAATGAATTCCCATAAAAACAATCATCCCAAAAAAGATGAGCGCACCAAAGAGATAATGAATCGATGTATCTTCTTTAATCAAAATCACACCATAAATACCAATTAGGATACAGATCATGGTTATAAAAGACAGAATAGGTCCTCGTTCCCATTCATACCAAAGGGTAAAAATACCCATGGAGACCATTCCTCCAAAAATAGTCATTTGACATTCGGGCATATTGAGAACACTTGAAATGCTGTCATTCTTCTCCGATTGATAATGATATCCAACGCATCCGATAGGAAGAAGATAGGATAATGCCATACAACTAAGTAAAATAGAGGATCGCATGAGATACGCTATTTTACGTAGAAAAAGAATTTGTTAAAAAGAGACAACTATTTGACACAAATCAAAGAATAAGCCCCCAAAAAACTAGGCAGGGGTCAAGGGATAAGCCCCTTAGTCGGTAAAAAGTCGAGAGCACAGACCATTTTGAAATCGCAACCAGTTATAATGAACCGCAAAGACAAATACCTCCCATCCTTCCACAACTTCTCGGTCAAATTGGGCACCTGAAGGAATGACTTCCGCAATGGGTGTTCGGACACGGAGATTCAGCATCACCGATGATGTTCGACTCATATTGCCTGTTCCGCTAGGTGTATGCTTTTCAGGTTCGCGAGCAAAGGAATAACCATACAAAGAAGAACGATAGGAAAAGATGCCACCCTTATGAACAGATGCGATATGTTCTCTGAACCAGTCTCCCTCGGCAGAAATGAGTTCTTGTCCATTCAAACGGATCGTAGCATGATCTAACCACGAAGGATACTGAATAGACGGAGAGCTCTCTCGTTCCAATGCTACTGTAAAATTGCTCCATTCATTATTGATACGAACACCCTTTCTACGAAACACCCAAATCAATTCCGTCACAGGATGATTCAATTCCAATGGCAATTGGATGTCCACACGATCTGCGGTGGCATTCGGTTTACTCACCAAATATTTCAATGGCTCCTCAAAGGAAAAGATCTGAACAAATTTCATCATTTGCTCAAAAGGCTTATATAGAAATGCTTTTCGCAACTCACCCATTAACAATACAGATGATGTAATAATTCGAAAATCACGGAATTCAGGAGCACATAATGCGGTATCGGTCTCCACTATCGTAGAAGGGCTACTCGTTGTGGTAAATCTCACCGTCGTCTTTAAAGGTGAATCATCAGACTGCCGACGATAACCAACAAACCGACGAACCATATCCTCAAAAGGTCGTAATTTGATATCAATCCGAACACTCCCCTCATTACACGAAAGCAATGGAAACGTTTCTTGGAGTTTCGTCCTAGCAAAGAAAAAGGGCAAAATACAATAATAGGTTCCATCTTCAACAGGATAGGGACGACGAGGATGAAAAGCCGTTTCCACCACATCATTACGATTCATCCGTTGAACAGGAGTGGCTCCTACCGCATCACTCGCAATTCCAACAATAGATCCACTATCCATTCCCAAGGTAAGATATGTTCGGATCCATTCGCCAGTAATTCGCTCTATTCTCTGTTCATTGACAATAAAGTCAGCATATTCAATGATACTTGTTCCCAAACTATTCGCATACGTCCAAAATTCTTCGCCATGTTGCACCAAATCCGTCGTAAGTTCACCCTGATACAATTGATAAAGAATACGTGGATTATACCAATGACCGACCTTAATCTGTAAAGCAACCGATTGAAGTAAATCGCCCGCATGAAGCGATCCAATCTCAAAACTGAATCGTCCGCCCCATTGCGCAGGACCGCGTTGGGTAAATTCCTGAACGCTTACACTTGTTGGATGAACCTTTTCCCGTTCATGATAAAACCACGAACCATCCGTATCAATCGGAAAATACGTATTATCCTGTCCATCACGATCCGTCAAATCTAATACAGTTGTAATATCACCTCGTGGGCGAAAATAGTCCTTGCCATCTATACCATTACCTCGTAGAGATGCCATGGTGAATACTTTACTATCAAGTGATATTGTTTATGTATTAGCTGTTACCACGATCTCTTGACGAGCCATTGGAAACAGAGGGACGCCATCTACTTCTTCGGGATCCAAACCATGAGTGAGCACAACACCATCTTCTTCTACTTCATGAATCGATCCAATGGATCGTGATTCCACACGTCCTCTACGAACAGGCTCTTCATATTTAAAGAGAAAACGGCGACGATCATTTTCATCAATTAATACATAGTGATGCGAAAGAGGCTGTGCGTATTCAAATCCTTGTAATTGGACACGAAGCCGCGTATCGGCTGACACATGAACCCCTAAAAAGATGCCTGTATCTTCCGTGGTATGAATGGCAGGAATGGGCCAATACATAGAATACCATTTATTCGGATAATACGAACGCTGTGACACAATAGAATAGGAATCACCATCTGCCGTAATGACATAGATCTCAATGGGAAGTGGTTGATTTGTGAGAACACCCTCAGATGTATAGGATACGATACGAAAATTAAACCAAAAGGTATGATCACGAGAAGGTAGACGATAGGATTGAATCGACTCCGTTGATCGAGATAGATCCTTGACTTGAAAGGTATATTCTACCTGTCGTGACCATGGAACAGAGAGAGGTATGTGTTTGGAATACACACTGGATTTCTTTTGATCTGGATTGGGCATCTTTAAGGAGAATGATCACTCTTATGGTTTATATTCTTAAAAAATTGAATCCTCCCAGATGTAACTCTAAAAGACAGAAATCACGTATTCCACTCTCTTTATCAACCATGGCGGCAGAAGACAACCGATGCTATTCTCGAATTGTTTCTACAGGTCATTTTCTGTATTTTGGAGATGGTAAGCACCGCTTTTATCTGGAGTCACGATGTCCAAATCATCGTCTAGAGGGTAGGGCAACGTGCGAACGTTGTATCGTAAAAATCATTTCAAAGTATCAATATACGAGCAATTATCAACATGGTTTAATTTATGAACCCATTCCGCCCCATTCTCATTTATTTGGAGGATCATGGTATGAGGAAAATGAGAAAAAATGGGGGAAACCGTCAGAAGAAGATCTGAAACATGCCATGGAAATACAGAAAGAAGCGCGAATGGATCTATCTAAAGTGAAAGCATCTTCTGTTTCCAAGAAGATGCCACGTCCTCGTAAGAATCCAACTATTTCTGTCACGCCTGTTCCTGCTCCTGCTACTGTTCCTCCTCCTGCTCCGTCGATACAAGATCTAACAAAGGAAAAAGAGTTGAGTATTTCAACGGATATTCCAGAAGTCCCACAAACATCATCAAAAGTTAAACGTATTCGTCGTCCTGTTGCAAAGAAACTATCTCCTATGTCACCTGTCCCTGTTGCTGTAGAATCCTCTACCTATCCTCCTTCTACATCATTACCTATTTTGGGCCTATTTCAGCCCCCAGAAGAGACAGTGACAAAAGAGCCAGTGACCGCAACAGAGATTGAAAAAGAGGACGAAAAGACAGAAGAAAAACCACGTAGGGGAAAAAAGAAGACCGATACAGAGCCAAAGAAGAAAGTGACAAAGAAGAAATCACCTTATGAGAAACTGGTTCATTCGTTACCTGTTGTTCATAAAGATTCCTGTATTCCGACACATAAAGAAGCAGAAATAGAAGAACACGATATTGAAGATTATGAGACAGAGGAGGTTCGTTTATCTATCTTTATCTTGGATGGAACAGTCTACTTCAGAGATTCAAAAAAGAATAAACTATATCGTCGTATCAAAGAGAAAACGATTGGCCAGTATGTTGGACGTTATGATCCCTATACCGATTCAATTGTAACCGATGTCCCTGATTCGGATGATGAAGAAGAACAAGAGGAGTATTAAAAATCCTGTTTAATAGAAAAGAAGCATCACACAATCCAATGAAAAACCGTTTTTGTTATTCCTATCATCCTCAACCGATTGCGCAGCCCTGTTGTCCGATTCGTCTAGAACCAGACTGTATTACGATATCGACACTATCTACCATGTCAAGCATCTCTAGTGTTATTTTTAATAGTAAGGGGTCATCATCACAAGCTAATCAGTTGTCTATCACTCTTCAACGGGAAAAACAGAGAAAGCAAGAACAAGTGGATGCTCGTCTGTCTACCATATTGGGGAATGCATCCACCATTCAAAGCACACTACAGGGTCAACTGGAAAGTCAGGTGGAATCACGATATACACCCTATTATCGTCGTGAACCAGAGAGAATGCCAGAATCCGTTCTAGAATTGGAAAGAATGACACGAAATGTGGGTGTTCCGATCCCCGTCATGACGATCGCCAATTGTAAAGGTGTACAGTTTGTAACGAAATAACGCAGTTATGAAGTATTAATGTAACGAAATAACGCAGTTATGTCATTAGCCAATCACAAAAAAATAAATAATTTGATTTATTTATTTTTATGGATATGATGGATATATTTTATGAATGATAATATATAAATGGAAGAGTGGAATAGATTTACTTCTTGGCAGGGATGACCTTCTTCTTGATCAGAGCACGACGGGGAGCGGGAGCAGGCTCCAAATCATCTCCTTGCTCGTCATTGACTGAATCGGAAGAATCATCGGATGCGCTTGGAGCAGGAGCTGAAGCCGCTGCGCTTGGAGCGCTTTGAGGCATCAGAGCCGCAACAACGGATGGGACACTGCGAGAAGAAGAGAAGGCGGCCTCATCATCAACCTCGTCATTCTCCTTCTCATTGTCCTCGTTAGAAGATGAGGAGGCAGAAGAAGCGGGAAGGGATCCGAGACCGCGAAAAGCGAAATCGCTCATCTTCTCAGGCAACTTATGAATGGCAATCTGTTTCGCACGCCACGTCAAGCCGAACTTGGAGCCAGCGAACCAGACACCCGCACATTCCATGATGGCAGTGACTTGAACGCCCTTAACGAGCAACTCCTCAATCGGGACATCGCGGTAAGGCTTGCCATTCACATCATAGAACTTGGTCTCAAATTGATTGTCATACTTGCGCAACTTCAGTTTGATCGTAGGTGGATAAGACAGGACATTGCCCTCCTTATCCTTGCTGTATTTCAGTGATGGAGTGTAGAAAGCCTTTACGACTTCGCGACCCAGATCCGCCTTAAACCAAGCACGTGCGTTCTTAACGCCCTCGTTGATGAGTGTCTCATCCAGTTGGGACATCACATCCATGAACTCCTTGAGCTCAGGACGCTGATCCGCACCACGGAAAGACAAGTCCACGGAATACTCAGGTGGGCCAAACTTATCCGCCACATTCAGACCAAACGGAGCCGTCATAGACAGCGCAGTTTGCATCATGAGACGCTCACCCGCATAACTCAGGTAAGCCTGTTTCGCACCACTCGCCAATTGACGAGGAGCGGAGACAGAGATGTTCTTGGCGTTAAAGTTCGATGAGCAGACAATGGATGACATTTCAGATAAGTTCGATAGCTTGGCGGTGGATACGTTTGTTTGACGATCTGGCTTTATGTCGCTTTTTTCCTATAATCAATTTTATTTTTTTAGGAGCCCCATTTTTGTCAATTTTTAAAATTCTAATGAGAACTACATGGATTATTCGATATGCGATTCAATCTACTCCATTTTAAATAAAGCAATCCGAGATTATAGCGCATCTATATGGATTTGAGTAATACCACCCGTTAATTACATCACATATTTCTAATGGTCTCAATGACTGCGTTCAGATCACATCGTTTGATCCCCCTAATGATTCCATTTTTTCTAACCCTACGGCACAACCTGATGTCAAATACGAGAAATTTCAATAAAAAAAAGCGATTTCATTTTTTGGACTCCTTCCGGCAGTGCTATATTTCAATAAATTTGATCTAAAGACCCGTGTTCTATAAGGCATAGTGCGTTTAAAGATGTCAAATACTTCCACCGGTCTTAGTACAATGAGCAAGAACAACTCAACTGCCTCTGCCTCCGCTGCTGCTACTGCCTCGTCTGCTGCCAAGCGTGTTTCAAAGAAGTCCGATGCTGCTGCCGCCCCAGTCGCGGCCGTTGCTGCCTCGCCTGCCGCCGCTGCTCCAGTCGCTGCTGCCTCAAACAAGAAGGTCTCCAAGCAGGCCGCTGAGGCTGCTGCTCCAGTAGCTCCCGTCGCCGCCGCGCCAGTTGCTTCCAATGCCGAGGTTCCCGCCGAGGCTGCTGAGGTCCGTTCCGTTGAGCAGGAGATCAATGATCTGGTCAAGCTCCATCAGAACTTGCGTGATCAGGCGGTGTCAGCCATTAAGAACCTTCAGAAGCTACAGAAGCGTGTTGCCAAGGAGATCAAGGAGGCTGGTCGTCGTCGTCGTCGTTCAAAGAAGGAGGATGATGGCACTGTAAAGGAGAAGCGCCCAACTATCTTCACCACCCCCGTGACCCTGAAGGATGAGCTGTGCGCTTTCCTGGGCAAGCCAAAGGGCTCACAGATGATCCCAGCGGATGTGACTCGCGCGTTCTCCGCCTATGTTAACCAGCACAAGCTGAAGGACACGGAGAAGGGTCATACTATTCATCCTGATGCTGCTATGCGTAAGGTTCTGGGTGTTAAGGACGGTGAGACTGTCACTTACCGCAACATTCAGACTTATCTCTACAAGCTGTATGTTCTGCCAGAGAAGAAGAAGCCAGCTTCGGCCTAAATCACCTATCTTCTCTCCTAATCCATTGCTAATTCATTAATCAACATTTATCTTTTTTGTCTTTCCGTTTATCTTTTTTGGTTTTTCGTTTGTTTTTTCGTTTGTTTTTCCGTTAATTTAACTAACTCATTCATTCAATTGAGAGAAACACCCTCTGACTTGAACGGAATTCAATCTACAACCATCTGTCTGTCAGCCCAGTCATTACCCTATTTCTATACACATCACCAGTGTAAAGAAATAGGGTATTTTTTATAATCATTTTAATTAGAAGATTTAGTATGTCATACTATAATCAATATGGATATGCGCCACCTCCAGCCTATCCATCCGGATATGGATCCTATCCATCACCAGCATGTTCCCCTCATTCTGCATGTCCTCCTATCCAACCTCTTCCTCTCTATCCCCTTATTTCTATGGCAACTGGTGCGACTGGTTCAACGGGTGATACTGGATCAACAGGTTATACTGGTTACACAGGTCCATTAGGAACAGGTCCAACAGGTGATACTGGATCGACTGGTTCAACCGGTTACACGGGTCCATTAGGAACGGGTCCCTCAGGCCAAACCGGTTCATCGGGTCCCTCAGGCCCCAGTGGGCAAACGGGTCCATCAGGCCAAACGGGCCAAACGGGTCCAACGGGCCAAACGGGTCCATCGGGTCCCACTGGCCAAACAGGCCCCTCAGGCCAAACCGGTTCATCAGGTCCCTCAGGTCCATCGGGTTCCACTGGCCAAACCGGTCAAACCGGTCAAACAGGTCCCACTGGCCAAACCGGTCCCACAGGCTCATCGGGCCAAACCGGTCAAACCGGTCCCTCAGGCCAAACCGGCCAAACGGGTCCATCTGGCCAAACGGGTCCATCAGGTCCATCAGGCTCAACGGGTCAAACGGGTCCATCGGGTCCTTCGGGATCAACTGGCCCAACGGGCTCATCAGGCTCAACTGGCCAAACGGGTCCCACAGGCCAAACAGGTTCAACCGGCCAAACGGGTCCCACAGGCTTAACAGGTGCCAGTGGTCAAACCGGTCCATCAGGCCCAACTGGCCAAACCGGTTCCACAGGCCAGACCGGCTCCACAGGTCCCACTGGAATAACAGGCCAAACAGGCCCTACAGGCACAACAGGTCCCACTGGAATAACAGGTCAAACCGGCCAAACGGGTGCTACCGGTCAAACAGGCTCATCAGGTCCCACAGGCCAAACAGGCCCATCAGGCTCAACCGGCTCAACGGGTCCACTCGGAACTGGCTCGACCGGTTCAACCGGTCCAAGTGGTCAAACAGGCTCAACGGGTCCAACGGGCTCATCAGGCCAAACAGGTCCATCAGGCTCAACGGGTCCAACCGGTCCCACGGGTCAAACAGGCCAAACCGGTCCATCGGGCATAACAGGTCCCACAGGCCAGACCGGTCCATCAGGCCCCAGTGGTCAAACAGGTCCTACAGGACAAACCGGCCCCTCAGGCCAAACGGGAGCAACAGGTCCGTTAGGAACAGGGCAAACCGGCTCAACAGGTCCCACAGGTATAACAGGCCAAACCGGTCCCACAGGCCAAACAGGGTCAACAGGCACATCAGGTCCCACGGGATCAACGGGTCAAACCGGTTCCACGGGTCAAACAGGTTCAACCGGCCAAACGGGTCCTAGTGGCCAAACAGGATCATCTGGCCCAACTGGCCAAACAGGCCAATCAGGTCCCACAGGCTCATCCGGTCCAACGGGCCAAACAGGCCCAACGGGTCAAACGGGTCCCACGGGTCAAACAGGTCCTAGTGGACAAACAGGCTCAACGGGTCCATTAGGAACGGGTCCTTCAGGGCAAACGGGCCCATCGGGCCCAACCGGTCAAACAGGCTCCACAGGCCGAACGGGCCCATCAGGCCAAACGGGCCCAACGGGTCAAACAGGCCAAACCGGTCCAACGGGCCGAACAGGCCAAACAGGTCCTAGCGGACAAACGGGTCCAACCGGCACAACGGGCCAAACAGGTCCCACAGGCCAAACAGGCTCAACGGGTCCTAGTGGCTCAACCGGCTCAACGGGATTAACAGGCCCCTCAGGCTCAACCGGTCCCACTGGCCAAACAGGCTCAACGGGTCCTAGTGGCTCAACCGGTCCTACAGGACAAACAGGTCCCACAGGACAAACCGGCTCAACCGGTCCCAGTGGCCAAACAGGTCAAACCGGTCCCACGGGCAGAACAGGTCCCACGGGCCAAACAGGTTCGACAGGCAGAACGGGCTCATCAGGTCCCACTGGTCCATCGGGTCCTTCAGGCTCATCAGGTCCCACTGGCCAAACAGGCCAAACGGGTCCAACGGGCACCACAGGTCCAACCGGTCCATCGGGTCCCTCAGGCCAAACAGGCCAAACGGGCCCAACAGGCTTATCAGGTCCATCAGGACAAACGGGTTCAACCGGCCAAACAGGTCCATTGGGAACAGGTTCAACGGGTCAAACAGGTCCAACAGGAACAAGAGGTCAAACAGGTCAAACAGGTCCACTTGGAACTGGACATACGGGAGCAACAGGTCTAATGGGTCCACAGGGTCCAGGAGGTTATCTTGCTTACTTTATTCTATTATCAGATAGCACTACACAAACTGATTTCACATCCTCACGAGCAATTACCTTCAATACGATCCAATTAACTCGCGGATTTATCCAAGGCTCTCCTTCTTCGCGTATTGTAGCCCAGCACGCGGGAGAGTATGATTTGCGATTTACAGGTGAATTGGTTATTTATGACTTTTTAGAAGAAACCGTGACAGTATGGTTCCGTAAAAATGGCATTGATTTACCCAATTCAGCATTTGTTCAATCCTTGAAAGATCCCAATGAGAAAATGGTTCTGAATATGAGTTACATCGTTCATTTGGATCCAGATGATTATGTGGAAGTCATTGCCTATAGCACAGGTCCTAATGCACAATTCCATGCCGAGCCCGCTACTGTTATTTCTCCAAATGTTCCCTCTGTCGTATTTACCATTCGTCAAATCATGTTTCTCGAAAAGGGTGAGACAGGTCCAACAGGTGAAACGGGTATAACCGGTCCGACAGGCACAACTGGCCCAACTGGAACAACGGGCCCAACGGGCATTACAGGCCAAACGGGCCCAACGGGCATTACAGGCCAAACGGGTCCAACGGGCATTACAGGTCAAACCGGTCCCACAGGCACAACGGGCCCAACAGGCACAACGGGTCCAACAGGCATTACAGGCCAAACTGGCCCAACGGGCATTACAGGCCAAACAGGCATGACAGGTCCCACAGGAATTACAGGCCAAACGGGCCCAACGGGAACAACAGGAAATACAGGAAATACAGGTCCACAAGGAACAGGTCCGACCGGTCCATCAGGCACATCGGGCACAACAGGAACGACTGGTGCTACGGGTCCACGATACACAAGTATTTTATCTTATTTACAATTTGCTGGATTACCTGTTACATATGAATACACAGGTTCTCAACAGTCGACTACGATTCCAAGTGGTTCCTATTTCTATGTAGGTGAGAACTGGTCACTTGGATCACAATCTCTTAATAATCTGGTGGTAATGGGCTCCATTCCACGATTTCAAGTTCAGCGCAGAGGCATTTATACGATTACTTTTTCACTGGGTGCCAGACCATCTTCAGGTGATGTAGAAATCTTCATTTCAAAGAATTCGACCAATGGAAATGATCTACAACCAACCCTTATTAATCAACTTCTTGCATCCAATCGTGTTTTTACACAGCAATCCATTAGTTGGACAGGATACATTAATACAACGGACTACTTCTCTGTGGGTGGGTATGCGAATGTTGCGGTGGATCTATCTACCAATTGCGAGTTGACGATTACATTGGTGGATGGAGCGGAAGGTCCAACGGGTCAGACGGGTCAAACAGGTGCCATTGGAACGGGCCCATCGGGTTCAACAGGCACAACAGGTCCAACAGGCACCATTACAACGGGCACGACGGGTCCAACGGGTCCTACTGCTCCAACGGGCACGACAGGTCCAACGGGCACGACAGGTCCAACGGGCACAACGGGTCCAACTGCTCCAACGGGCACGACGGGTCCAACGGGCACAACGGGTCCAACGGGCACAACGGGCCCTACTGCTCCAACGGGCACGACGGGCCCAACGGGAACAACTGGTCCAACGGGCACAACAGGTCCTACCGCTCCAACGGGCACAACCGGCCCAACGGGAACAACGGGTCCAACGGGCACAACAGGTCCTACCGCTCCAACGGGCACAACCGGCCCAACGGGAACAACGGGTCCAACGGGCACAACAGGTCCTACCGCTCCAACGGGCACAACCGGCCCAACGGGAACAACGGGTCCAACGGGCACAACCGGCCCTACTGCTCCAACGGGCACAACGGGTTCGACAGGCCCAACGGGAACAACGGGTCCAACGGGCACAACGGGTTCAACGGGCACAACGGGCACAACGGGTCCCACGGGTCCAACGGGTCCCACGGGAACAACGGGTTCAACGGGTGAAACGGGCACAACGGGTCCCACGGGAACAACCGGCCCCACAGGCACAACGGGTCCGACGGGTGAAACGGGTCCGACAGGCACAACGGGTCCGACAGGCACAACGGGTCCGACAGGAACAACGGGATCTACTGGCCAAACAGGTCCGACAGGCACAACAGGTCCCACGGGCACAACGGGTCCCACGGGTATAACGGGGCCAACAGCTACAACGGGTCCATCAGGCACCACGGGAACAACGGGTCCTCTTGGAACAGGTCCGACGGGTTCCACGGGAGCGACAGGTCCAGTCGGTCAGAGTTCACTTTTTACACAAACGCCATTATCACCACAATTGTTTGCGGATACAAATAATACTGTCATTTATTGGGGAAATACGATAATAAGTAACTCAACAGGAACACAGAGTCTGTCTTATTCGTCGATAACAGGAGCCTATACAAATATTACAAATGCTCCACTCCCTATTGAGGTTGTTTATAGTTTAGTATGGGATACATCTATGCCTGCGATAACTTATGTAGAAGTGGATGGAGTAGAATATGGACTCACTCAATATAATTACTACGTTTTTACAAATAAGGCAATCTTCTTATTAGCACAGAACAAGTCATTCAAAGTCTACAATCAGAATTCGTCAGATGGTGCTACTCTTCAAACCACTTCTAATATTGTTATTACTCTTCTTACTGCTGGAACACCAGGATCAACAGGCACAACCGGTCCTCTTGGCACGGGTCCGACGGGTCCAATGGGTGAAACAGGTCCAACTGGATTATTAGGAACGGGTCCAACGGGTCCAACGGGTCAAATTCCATCCGTGGTTACCTTTACGGAGGGTCCAACTGTGAATATGGATTCTGTAGCATCGGCAGGTTCAGTGAATGATTATGGATTGGGTAATTACTCCTTCTTCAAATTATCGAATGCGACATCGCCTTATAATGTGACAGGTTTTGCGGGAGGTATTGCTGGACGTCAGATCATTATCGTGAACAATACACCACAGACACATACGTTTCAAGAAGAGAATACAAATTCATCTGCTTCTAATCGTCTGATTCTTCATACCGCTTCACGCTCACTTGCTACCAATCAGACGATGACATTTCTCTATGTAACGGGTCTAATAGTGGGAGGAAATCCCAATCAAGACAGATGGATCTTAACGTCTTTTATAACATAATTGGCTTTCCTATCATAATCGCCTTTGTATCATAATCGCCTTTGTATAATAATCGCCTTTGTATCATAATCCCGACAGAAACAAAACAGTGAAGAATTATCTTGTATTTATAATTGATAGGTTATAAATAGAAGATGTCATTTCGCTTTGGAGCGCGGAATGCGGTATCATTGGGACCATTTGCCGCATCCACATTACAACAACCAGGCGCGATTGCAATTGGAGCACATGCTGGACGCCATAATCAGGGAGCTCATTCTATTGCGATTGGAGCAAATGCTGGACACAGCAATCAACATCAGAGCACCATCGTGATGAACGCAACAGGTATTGCGATTA
>VFQS010002357.1_pt1 | contig 15628 bp, 18 predicted proteins | sample 3512361 | NCBI WGS metagenome assembly VFQS01 (sample SAMN10412375, study PRJNA504923) | tailings metagenome | isolation source: Relicate 1 Philex TSF3 active mining | place: Philippines
AAAGATTTTGATACATTAAATAATCAATATCATGTAACAAAAAAACAATTTGAATTATTAAAACAAATAAATGGACATGTTGATTTCATTGTTACAGATGGTCCTTTAATCCATGGAATATATTATAATAAATATAATAAAGATAATATATCTAACGTAGATAAAACTGAAAAATATATATTAGATTGTTTTAATAAATTTAATAATATTAATATAGTACTAGATAGAATAAATAGAAAATATGAAACAGAAGGTCGTATACAGTCTGAGGATGAAGCAAAAGATATAGATGTTGTATTAAAACATTTATTAAAAATTAATAACATAAAATATAAAATTTATCCAGCTGAAGAAAATTCAATACAAAATATAATAGAATTTATAATTAATTTTACAAAAGAAAATAATAATGTAAATTCTCAAGAAGAAAATACATTTTAATTTTTATAAAAAATTGATATACTAATATATAACTATCATATTATTATATACTTTATGATAGTTGAATACAATAAAATTGTCGGTGAAACTATGAATCAGATGATTGATAGATTTAAAAAGGAATATTTAATAAATAATAAAAGTAAAATAGCATTTGCTGGAAGACTAGACCCATTAGCTTTTGGTAAAATAATTTTATTAACTGATGATGATATTTACAAGAAGGAATTATATTGTGGTAAAAATAAATTATATAAATGTACTATGGTACATGGAATTCAAACAGATACATATGATATTATGGGTAAATTAGTATCTTTTAAAGATTGGGAACCAATTTTTGAAAATATTGAAAATATTGATTATGAACAAATTTATCCGATGTATTCATCAATTAATGTTATACAAAATGGTATGAGAAAACCATTATGGTATTATGAAACAAATAATATCAAAGTAGAAAAAATGCCATCTAAAGAAGTAAAATTATTTTATGGAAAAAAATTAGACAATGATAAAATAATTTCATCAGAAGAATTATTAAATATAATAGAAAATAGAATTAATAAAGTAACTAAAGAAACTTTTAGACAAGATGAAATAATTAATATTTGGAGGAATGAATTAAAAAAATATTCAGAAATAAAAATATCTGAATGGGAATTTAAAATTTCTAGTGGAGGTTATATTAGATATTTAGCAAATAAAATGAATGGATGTTGTTTTGATATTGAAAGAATAAAATATTTTGATTAGATATTATGAAGTATAATAAAGAGGAGTATTAACATAACCATAATTTAATGAATTATAAATTAAAATATTATCTTCAATAACAGTTTTATATGTATTAATAAAGTCATCTTTATTAAGATAATATAATTCTATGATTTTATAAATTTCATCATTTATTGTAAAACCATAAATATAATTGTTAGATTTAAGAGTATATTTAAAATTTACATCATATTCTTCAGGTATTACAATATTTTTTATAAAATTATTAGAAAGATATTGTAAGTGATCATTATATGAATATAAGTTTATAACCGAATAAAAATCAACTAAAATGTTGTTATTTATATTTAATATTTCACGAATAGTTTGTTGATCTTTATCTTTATAAACTTTATCAATAAGATTTATTATATTTTTAATGGCAATAATATTTTCATTTAGATTATTACTTAATACATCATAAGGGTTTGGATTAATTACTGGTAAATTTAACAATTGTGATTTATAAGCTTCGATTAATAATAATTCTTTAATTAAATACACATATTTATTTAAATAATATACCATATCATTTATGTAATAAAATTCAAAATAATATTCATTAAATAAATTATTTTTTGCATATGGAATTAAACTAATTAATATATTTATTTGACTAAGTAAATTGTTTAAATTTGTATTATCTATTGTAAGAGGAAGATTATTTTTATAATTATTGATATTATTAATTAATTGTTCCTCTGTCAAAGTTAATATAGATAAATCAAATTGTAAATTTGGGTCACTTTGTATATTAGTATCTTGATTTAAACTTATAATAAATGGTCTAATTGAAAAGTAACTATATTTTAAATTAGTTACTAATATAGTTGTACTAAATATATAATTTTTTTTTATTAATTTAAGTTTATAAATAGGAACTTTAAAATATTGATTATCAAAAATTTTATTAAATTTAATAATTTCATCTAATGAATTAATATTATATAAATAAAGAAGCGTTTGATTTTTTATTAAGAATAAATAATCATTTTCAGGTTGAAGACTAAATATACTATTTTCAAATGTTTCTAAAATAATAAATGAATTATTATACTTTTCTAAAAAAGTTTTAATATCATTATTTAATTGATCAATGTTTAATATATTATTTTCATTTAATTCTAGTAGTATTTCAGTAATATAATTTTTAGTTGTATTTTTATCTTCATTAAAATTAATTACTAGATTTTCTAAATATATAATTATTAAAGAAATATTATTAATAGTTTGATCAATTGAAATTACATTATCATAAAATAAATTTTTTATATTTTGTAAATTAATTTCAGTAAGTTGTTCGATATTATTAAATAAAGCAATAAAATTTTGTAATTTAGATAATGATATTGAAAAAAAATTAAGGTTATAACAAAAATTACAACAATCTTTTAATTCTTGGATATCATTAAGTATTATTTTATAAAAATCATCTAATGTTAGATTACTATCAATAGGAACATTTACTGGAAATGTATAATAATCATATTTATTAATATTATTTATAATTATAAAATAACATCTTACCTTTTTAATTAATATGATTATTTTCCATAAATATATCAAATAAATACAGTAATTAATAATAGTTTGAAATTTATATAAATTATTATTTGAATTATTTATATCTTGAATAATTTGTAAATTAAAATTTGATGAATTTATATTAGATAAATTATTATTAAACCGTAATAAATCAAATGTTAAAATATCTTTTATAAATTCATTAATATGTGGATTAAATTTTAAATTATTATAATCTAATGCCATTGTATTTATTTCAGTTGAAGGATAAGATTCATAAATAATATTCATTTCATAAAAATTATTATAAGAATTTGTATTGATGTATAGTTGTAATCTGTTATTAATTAATGTATTACCATTATTATAATTAAATAATTTATAACATAAAATTCTATTATCTTGAACTTTAATTATCTCACCATTTTCATCAGTAATAATCAAATATATTTCACTTTTATTTGTAAATAATGAATTATTATTAGTTATAAAACTATTTGAATTTTTTGCAATTACTGATCTATAATATTTATCATCATATTCATAAGGGGGTGAAACCCTTATTAATAAATTAAAATTTCTTTGTATAATTACATTTATATCAATAATCCAAGTATAAATATTATTTTCAGTATCAAAATAAGAAAGTGGATTTGAATTATTAAATTTATAAGTTTTATAAATACCAAATGGTAAATAATTTATTTGTGTTGTACTAGTTCCTGGATAATTATAATTTTTTGGTAAAGTATTTAACTCTGGTAAATATGTAAATGTTTCAAAATATTTTTTATTTATATTATTATCAGTTACTATACTAATAAGATTATCAGTTCTTGAAAAATATTTATTATATCCCAAGCTATCAAATGTATTATTAAGAATAATAATATTGCTAATAAAATTATTTATTTTTTCATAAATAATATCATTCATATTATTTATTATTAATTCACAAGGGTCGGGTTCAATACCTGTGATACATATATTAATTTTAGGTACAATATTTGTTAATAGATAATAGAAATGATTTATTATTATTGAGTTTTCATTATTTTTATATTGTGAATAATTATCATAGTTATATATAAAAGAATATATTTTGGTATCAGCAAAAGTCCAATTAATTATATTTTGATACATATTAGTTTTTTTTAAAATATTAAAGATGGTAGGACTTAGAGTGACAGTAGAACTTAAGTAATCTTTACAAACATAACAAACATCAAATGAAGTTGTTTTATATTGATTAATTATATTAATATAATTAGAATTATAAAATGCAATATTTATGTAAATATAATAATATTGTATTTTTTCAGTAACACCTGTATAATTTTTATAAGAAAGAATAAATAAATATCTACAAATAATGTAAGATTTTGTATTTAAATTGGTAATTTCATTACTATCTACAGGTTCAACAATAAATTTGTTTACAGTATTTATTTGCAGATTAATTTGATTATTAATAAGATTAATAATACGTGTATTAACTGAATCACTATTTTTATATTCATCATAAATTAAGTTTGGATTAATGAGTAATAAGAGTTTTCTTAAATTATTATTTAAATAGGTAAATTCATTAAAATAAGTATCATCTTTAATAAATTTTGCATATGAAATTATATCTAAATAACTATCTACACAATATATCAAGTCAAAATCATATAATTTTTCAGTTATATCAATATTAGAAATATATTGTGCATAGTTAGTATTATTAAAAATTTTATATTTAGTATTTAAATAAGAAATTTTATTATCCATAGTAAAACTAGTTCCTACATTTGTATTTACAAAAGTATTATTTTTTTTTAAAAAATTTTTTATAGTGGTATTATTATTGGAATTTAAATATCCTAAATTTTCTTCAATTGAATCATAATAAAAATAATTAATTTCATTAAGTGAAATAAAAATATTCTCATCATCTTTATTTTTATAAATATAATCATTAAAAGATCTAATATTTTTGCCTAAATAAAAAGTATTATCTATGGGTTTAATTAAATTACCTTTTAATGATTGAAAATAATTAAAATCAATATTATCTTTAAAATTAGTTAATTTAACATCACTAAAATCTATAACATTAATATAGTTATATATTGATTTTTTTATAAAAATGTTTTTATTTTCTGGAGAGATTTCTGTAAAAACATAATCAGGCACATTATTAACAAATGGATAAATAAAAACATTCCAATTAACTTTATTATAAAAAATGTTATTAGTAAAATCATTATAATTTACAATATAATTAGGATTATCATATATTTTACCACTATTATTATAATTATATTTAAAATAATAAAAGTATACTGTAAATTTATTATAATCTTGATCCGTTATTTCTATTTCTCTAAAAAATTCATTTCCTACTAAATCAACTTGATAAATTGCAGCTGTATTAAAAGTTCCACTTACTTTATCAGTTTCTATTGTTAAAATTCCATTTGTATATTCAACAACTTTTCCTGTAAAATAATTGATAGTACTTGATGTGTTAGATACCATAACTTTATCATCTACAACATAAGCTTTACCTTCCCCTATAGTTATATTAATATTTTCAAATTCAACAGGTGCAAGTATAGTTGTTGATGTAGTTGAATAATAATTAGGATTAACATCATCTGGAGTTGCAATTTGATTTGCATCATTTTTATATCCAATATTTTTTAATAAAATATTATCAAAATCAGTTATTTTATATCTTAAAGATAATACTTTATAATTCGTGATATCTTTATTATTATAAAATATATTAATAGGTGGTATTTTATAATATGTTAGATCAATAGGTAAACCTCTTCCATATAATAGATAATTTGGATCATTATAATATTGATGATTTTTATCTACTTCTGGACCATCATATTTAATTATTTCTTCATCCATGTTAATAATAAAAATAATTTTATTAGCAGATATGGCATTATTAAAATTAATAAAATCTTTTTTTATAAAGTCTTTTTCATTCAAATATATATTTGGTAAATATGGTACAGTATCTATTTTTATATTAACATTTTTTCTACTCATTAATATATAAAATTTATTTAATTTAAAATTAAATTATTTTTTTTTAATTCATTATATATTATATGTCAAAAGAAGTAATATTTATTTTAGCAATTATAATTATATTATTTTTTTTAAAAGATATTATAAAGGTAATTTTAATTATATGTGCGTTATGTGTAATTTCATATATGATATCTGAAAATTATTCTACAAATATAAAATCATATATAAAATTTTGAATATAATTATAAAGAGGATAAATACCTAAAAAAATAATAAAATTTGAAATAATAATATTATATATGATTAATTATATATAATAATATGGATAATTCTAATATATCTGAATCATCTGAAGCTTCTGCTAACGATGAAATAAATGAAGATAATAACTTGAATGTTATTAATAATTTAAATGTTTTATCACAAATTGGTTATTTTCAACATAATCAATTTACAAATATACCTAATAATTTAAATATTGCTAGTTTATTTTTTCCAATTATTAATTTACATAATAATCTTCCACAAAATCAACAAAATCAACAAAATCAACAAAATCAACAAAATCAACAAAATCAAGATAATCAAGATAATCAAGATAATCAAGATAATCAAGATAATCAAGATAATGAAGATAATGAAGAAAATTATGAAAATGTAAATATTCATGAAGAACACGAAGAACCATATGATAATGAGGAAGAAGGATATCATGAAGAACCAGAAGAAAATCAACAAAGTTATTATTTTGAACCATATTCATTTATATCAAATATGGTTAATCAAAATCAAAATTATGACAATGAAATAAATGATAAAGTAATAGAAGTTATGAATGATGCGAGTAGTAAATTATTTACAACATCGGAAGAATTAATTAATATAATTAATTTATCATATTTAGCAAATTTACAATATACCGATGAATTTATAAATTTAGCTAGATATACTATTAGAACAATTTTTAGAGATACATCACAGTTTGATGTAAAAGATGTTGTTGCAGGAATTTTAACATATTCTTTATCTGATATTAATGTAGTATTTAATGATAATTATGATTTAATTTATAATATAATTCAAGAAGAACTAAAAAGAATATATCATAGATCATTGACTATGTCAATATTATCCAATCTTTTTAATGCTAATATAAATAATTCTCAAATGGAGAATGTTAAATTAACAGTAAAACCAGAAATAATAGAAAATATACCAAAAAAAAAAATTAAAGATTGTGATGCAGAACTTAAAGAAATGAATAATAAATGTACAGTATGTCAATCTAATTTTGAAAATGACGATGAAGTAAGAATTTTACAATGTAAACATATTTATCACATTGATTGTATAGATAACTGGTTAACAAATTATAATTATATGTGTCCATGTTGTAGAGAACCAGCTGCAGAACATTTTGCTAATGTTTCATAAATTTTCATAAATTTTTTTAAACTAATATTTATATTAAGATTTTTAATTTTTTCTATATCATAATATTTTACTAGGCTTATTGTGGGTTCTTCTTTTGTTACATGAAATCTTTCAATATTTTCAACAGTTTCATTTAATAATCCAATCCAAAAATAATATTTATTTTTTGACATAATAGGATAATCACTAAATAATTTAAAATCTTTTTCTAATAAACCAGTTTCTTCATTTAATTCTCTAAGAGCTGTTTCATATGGTGTTTTATCACATGTTTCATAATGACCTTTCGGAAATCCAAATTTTTTACTTTTAGTATCTCTTACTAATAATATAGAATAATTTGAATTTAATAAAATTAATCCAGCACCCTTCCATGTTTTTATTGGAGTAGTAATTTTTTTAAATTTATCAAATATTTGCATAATAATTAATTTATTAATAACATTCATAGTTATTAATTTATAATAATATTTATTATTATAAATTATTTTTTTAAAATATATTTAATTATATTTTTGTTGAATTACAAAAATTAATTTGACTACATATTTCATCCGGTGTTTCTTCTTGTTCAATTAAATTTATTATTGACGGAAGATATTCATTTACCAATTGTGTACATTCGTTACTAATTGGTGTTTTGTCACATAAATTATCTAAAATTTGTTCTAATTCAGTTAAAGTATGATTATTTTGTAGGTAATTTTCTACTAAATTAATAGTTAATTTGCATGTATCGCATTTTAGATTTGTAGTATTAAGAAGAAGAGTATCATTAACAAGATGAGTATTATTAAGAGAATTAGATGTATTAACAGAATAAATAACATTACAAAAAAAGAAAAGTGAAATTAAATAAAAGAAATTTTTCATGTATATATATAATTATAATATTTTTATTTTTATATATATAATTAATAAAAAAGATAATATATATTAATAAATTATATGGAATATTTTCATAATTTTATGTTTAAATTAATTGAAGCAATAAAAATAATATTTGACAATAATTTTGATATTTTAGGTATTATTAAATTAATAATAACATTTTATATAATTTATATTATAATAATCAATTTACAGAAATTATATAGAATATTTATTAATAAAAAAATAAATTATGATAATTCATTATTAAAAATATATAAATTATTAAAAAACAATAATTTTTTTTCTAAAAAATTAGTAAATGATATATTAAAAAAAAATAAAGAAAATATAAAAAGAGAAGAAATTATTGAAGATCAAAATATAAAATTATTTAATTTTATTAATAAAAAAATTCAATTAAAATATAAATTAAGTAATGAAAATTCATCAAATGTAATATTTTATTTATATAATTTAATAAAAAAATTAGATTAATTAAATATTAAATTAATTTATATGTAATAATATATAATCTATGAATAAAATAAATAGAACAAATAATATAGAACTTTTTAAAATAGTTTCAGAAAAAAATAATGAAGTATCATTATTAGATACATATAATATAATAACTATAATTTTATTAATATTTTTAATTTTTGTATTTTATTTTAAATTAAAAAAAAATAAAGTAAATAATTAATAGAATATGTATTTTTTCTAAATTATATTTAATTTTTATTAAATATATGTTTTAATTATAAAATAAAATAATATAAGTAAATAATATATATTAATGACATTCAATATTGATGAATATCCACAAATTTATAATAAAGTTAATATAAATACTGAATTTATTAATAATAATTATTGTTTTGATAATAATATTCCCCCTGTAGAAAATACAACAAATGTTGTAAGAGATGATATTAAAATTACTCCTCCATTATATCCAGTTACTTTATCATCAGCGTGTATTAAAAATGGTTATCTATATCCAAAATCATTACAAGGAGATCCTTATCCTAAATGTAAAACGTATGATAATTTTTATTACCCTTCACAACAAATTAATAAAATAATAGAAGAAAAAGATAATAAAAATGTAGAAGAAAAAGATAATAAAAAAATAGAAGAAAAAGATAATAAAAAAATAGAAGAAATAAATAATAAGAATGTTGATAAAAAAGAAGAAAAGAAAAATAGAATAATAAATAATAGTAAAAATTTATATGAATTAGAACCAAGATTTAATAGTGTTATTTATCCGTGGAGAGGATATACCTGGATGTATCCATTGAAACCAAATACTGAAAATTATTATGTAGATGATATAAAAAGTAGTCCAGTAAATCCAATTATAATACCAAATTTAAACTTACAAAATAATAACAGTGGTGTTAAAAATCCAATATTAGAAAGATTTAATGTAGAAAAAAAAAATGAAATAAATAATCTAGAAATACTATATATAATTGTAATAATAATATTAATATATTTTTTAATAGTAAATAGAAAAATATATTGATATAATATAATAATGAATAAAAATTTTACATCTCGTGATCTTAAAAATTTTAAAATAGATACAGAAGAAATAAAAAATATTTATAAAAATATAAATTTAAAAGAAATAAATAATGTAAGTCCTCTAACGAGATTGGAAACTTATTTATATATAATAATAGTTATATTAATTTTTTATTTAATTTTTGAATATATAAAAAATAGAAAAGAATAAAATTATATAAATTTTAATTTGGTGGATTAAGTTTAAGTAAATCATCAATTAAAATATATTTGTAGAAATCACCATTACTACAATAAAGTGCATATTGACATTCATCAGAATATTTATTTTTTACTTTTACAGGTAACCAACTTTGAATATTCCAATATTCTCTAACATGATTACCATTATTATCTAATGCAGATCTTTCAATTAAAACATTATTATTATTATTTCTTAAATGCCACACCTTTTTAGCTTCTGTACTTTGTAGATATTCCATCAATTTATTTTTACAATCACAACAATAATACCATCCATAATAATTATCTATATCAGTCCATTCTATATTTATTTCTGTTTTAGGAATATTTTCACGTTTACAAATATCACAAATATCTGGTCTAAACATAACTTTACGTTGAGGAAGAGGAAAATCTAAATTATAATCTTCATTTGAAAATATTTTTGGAAAATTTATATAAGAAAGTCCATTTGGAATTTTAGCATTAATTAATAATTGTAATTTATGTATTTCAGTTAATAATATATTAGCTTCATTTGAAGTTAATATATCGTTATACTTTTGAATTTCAAGATTATTTATTAGAAAAGATATATTTTTTTTGGATAATGGTAAAATAAAACTACTATCTATTTTTTGTAAAAGCTTAAAAAATATAGAATTATCTGATAAATCTATATCATTATTTACCTTTCTACCAAACGAACGATACAAGAATGTATCTTGATTTTTAAATGTTAAGCCATAATATTCTCCGAATTCACCCATAATAAGATATTATATATTAAATATAATAAAATATAAATTCAATTTTTTAAATAAAAAATATAATCTAACCGATATATAAAAAATTATTTATATCATATTATATATTATAGAGGATGAGTGTTAATAAAAATAATAAAAAATTAATAGGTGTTCCACATACATCAAATAAAAAAAACAATATATTTAATAATAAAATATTAAATATAAATACGATGTATGTAGATAATGATGATATAAATACTGAGAATATTAATGAACATGAATATTTATTAAAAGAGAAAAATAAATATATAAAATATTCAAGTTTTGAATATGAAAATAAAAGAAAAGAAAATAATTATTGTGTAAAAGAAATATTTAGGGAATTATTATTTTTAATTGGATGTATAGATAAAATTAATTAGTTGAATTAAGATATTTTTTACCTAAATCAATTTCTAATAAAAATCTTAAAACAAAACCAGTAAAGAACAATGTTATTTCCATAACGTAATTTCTATCCCAATCATTACAATTTTCAGGTAAAGTAGGTTTTAAAAAATCAAATACATATGAAAGAATTAATCCAATTAAGACAGTGATTACACCAAATAGGATTGATTGAAAAAACCATTTATTATTATTTGAAATCATATAATTATATATATAATTATATAATAAATTAAAATTTATTAATTAAATTTATTTTATAAAAAACAGGTAAGTTATTAGTTATTTTATTTTTATTGATTAATAATGATAGATTAATAACTATATTATCATTAAAATTAATTGTAAGTTCATTTTTATTTTTAGTAATATTGAATGCTAATTTATTATTATTAATAATTTTATTTATATTATTATTTAATAAACTATTGTATAATAAATCTACATTAATAAAATTTAAATTATCAATAATTGTATTATACACAATAGTATTATAATCTTCTATAATTTTATTAAAAGTATCTAATGGCATACTACTAAAACTATAAAATATTTTATTTTTAATAAAATCATTTCTAAAATTATTTGTATAATTTAATATATTTTTATTAAAAGTATTAAAAATTGTTAAATTATTTTTTTTATTAAAATTACAATACATTATTAATTTTTTGGGTTTTAAAGATTTTATGGGTATATTTAAACTAGAATTAGTAAATAAAGTATTAAATAAAAAAAAACCTAAAAAATTATGCAAAATCTTAATTTTAATATCATTATTTAAAATATTCCAATCTAATGCATCTAAATTCATAATTGAACCTAACCCATCATATATTAATTTTTTTGTTTCCATGCTTAAAATTACCATAAGTTTGTATTATATTATAAATATAATTATATACTTAAATTAAATACCAGTACTTTTTGAAATAAGTTGTCTAAAATCATTATTAATCATATCTATAAAAACATTAATAGCTGCTAAATAACTTTCTACTCTTTTTTCTTTTTCTTCTATTGTTAATGTTTCATCAATAGTTAATATTTTATTTAAAGATATAATTTTTTCATCATTATCTGAAACAGCAATTTGTTTTTTTTTCAAACAAGATAAATCTGTACCATTTAAATATTCTAGATTATCATTTTTTTCTGGATATGTCCATATTTCATAACATTTATTGTATAAATCATGAATTTCTTGTATTGTTTTAAGAGACCATAAAGATTTTATCTTTTCATAATCTATAAAATTAACATCATTTTTTAAAATAGTTTTAGGAACATGTGAAGAATTATATTTTCCTTTTTTACTATCAATAATTAAGTTTATATAATTTTGCAATGCCCATACAACATTTCCTTCATCATATGTTTCTATAAGTTTTTCTAATGCATAACAAAAATATTTAGTTAATTCATCTAAACATTTCCATAATATTAAAACTTCATCAACATCATAACAATTTATTTGTATAGATGCTTCTAGATTTTTAGTATTAATTTTTTTATTATTTTTAACTAGTTCATAAGTAGGTAAAATATACCATTCAATTAATCTTATTATAACTATTCCTAATTTAGATATATTTTCTCTACTATCAGCATACCAATATCTGTGATAGGATTGATAATTTTTTATATTATACCAATTTTTAGTATTATTTTCAGAAGGCATGTCTATTGTTATAGAATGATCATTTATACCAAATTTTGTACCGATAGGTCTAAAATATAGTTCAATTATTTTTGTCATTGTACTTAAAGGATCTAATAATTGTTTTTTTGAATCATAATTAAATGTATTATAAAAATTATCATCAAAAAATTTATTTAAACTTTTTTTCATTATTATTATTAATATAAATAATTTTTATGAATTTATATTAATAAATTATTTATATTATTTAAAATATTTATCTAATTTCTCTGTTAGAGTATAAGCTAATTCTTCATAAGGATGTTCATATTTATGAATAGGTTCATCAATTTTAATAAAAGAATTATTTATAAATTGATACCAAGTAATTTTTAATTTATTATTATATTCAAATCTACCATAATATAATTTGTCATTCTTTTTATATAAAAAAGAATTATTAAGATAATATGTATCGGGATTTAAAATAAAATTATTATTAATTTCACTATCATTAATTTTTTTATTTAATAAAATCCAATTAGTATTTTCTAAAATATATTTATTCCATTTATTACTTTTATATCGTTGTGATATATGAATGTATTCATGAATAAGTGTTTTTATAAAATTAATTCTTTTTTTATCATTAATATTATCTAAAATATATTTTTCTGGCATAAAAATTATATCATCTAATGTAAAAGGATTATCAAATAAAAAATTTTCTTTTGTTAAACAAATTTTCCAATCATAGTTTTCAATAATAAATTTTTTATCTATTTCTAAATTTATTATATTTTCTGCAATTTCTATGTTTTCAACTAAATATAATAAAATCTTATTATTAATTTCACAACATATATAATTTTTTAAACTATCTTTAAAATAATGATCTTTATTCGTTTTTACTTTACTATAATAATTATTAAATATTTCTTCTATATCTTTTATAAATAATATATTATTAATTGTCATTTATTTATAAATAGTTTATAAATAAAATAATTTAAAAGTATAATATTATTAATCAATGGTACTGTAGCTCAGTGGTAGAGCGATGGCCTCATTCTCCATCGGTCGCAGGTTCAATTCCTGTCAGTATCATATAAAAAATATATTTATATATATTTTTTGTATAAATTTATAAAAATCCCTTTAGACCTTCAATAATTTTTGTAGATTCAATGTTATGTTTTAAATTATATCTTAACTGAATTTCATCTCTACCTGTTAAAAAATTCCAAAAAAATATAATTAAAAAAACTATTATTACACCTATTAATAATGAAAAATTCCAACTAATCATAAATATATTATATAAAAATATTAAAAATTTTTAATAACATATTAATTAATATTTGTAATATATTATAGATATTATTATTATTAATTGCATAGTACCCATACCAAAATATTTTGTAAAATTCATTTTATTTTCTATTTCATTTATATTATTTATATTTTTAACAGGACAAAGGTTTTTTGTAAATTCTACTGTTTCTGATTCAGTAGAGTTATAATATAATTCTTGACATCCAAAATGTATTATTGTTAATATACCTATTATTATTATTATTGGTATAACTACCATAAATTTTTTTTTATTAATATAATACAGTGTCCCTAATACAGCTATTATTTTTAATACATCACTTATATGATCATAATAATCTCCAAAAACAGTAACCATATTATATTTTCTAGCATAATGTCCATCTAAACAATCAAAAAAATATGCTATTAAAAAAAATATTGCTGCCCATATATAATTCGCATTTAATAATAATAATACCACAATTATAGTAGATATTATGGATAATGTTGTAATCATATTAGGTGTATAATTATTTTTTTTAAAATAAGGAGATACTTCTTCACATATATTTAGTATAATATTATCTATTGGATTTTCTATATCTTCAGGTATTTTTCTCATATCTATAATTTATATTTATATATTTTTATTAAAAAATGTTATATATTAATATTATTAATATAATTTTTGAATATAACAAGATTTTTATAAAATAATTTTTTTGAATAGTTCTTAAAAGAAGGTTAAAGTAATTTATTTCTATTTAGATCTAATATATTTTTTTACTATCTATTGTAAAGGTTTTATATTATAATTTTATTGATTAAACCATTTATTTTTAGTATTATAGGTGTTTGTAAATATAAAAAATTTGATTATTTATATTAATATTATTATTATATATAATGAATGAATATAACAAGATTTTAAAAAAGTATTTTGGATATAGTTCCTTAAAAGAAGAACAATTTAAAGTTATTGATAATATTATTAATCAAAAGAGAGATGTTTGTGCAATTTTAGCAACAGGTTTTGGTAAATCTATTTGTTATCAATTACCTGTTTTAATAAGTAAAAAATCAGTAATTGTTATTTGTCCATTAATTGCATTAATGAAAGAGCAAGGTGATGAAATGGTTTCTAAAGGAATACCAGTTTGTATATTTAATGGTGATACGAGTAAAGAAGATATTGAATTATATGAAAATGAATTATTTGCAGGTGAACACAAATTAATTTATATGACACCGGAATATTTTATTAAATCAAAAAAATTAGTTAAAAAATTAGAAAAATTAGAAAATTTATGCATGATTTGTGTAGATGAAGCACATGCAGTTTCTACATGGGGTTTAGATTTTCGTCCAAGTTATACACAATTAAATATAATAAAAGAATGGGTCAATGTTCCAATTTTAACATTAACTGCTACAGCATCTTACAAAGTTAGAGAAGATATTAAAAATATTTTAAATATGGATAATCCATTAGAATTAATTGGTAATTTTGATAGACCTAATTTGTTTATTAAAATTTTACCAAAAAAAAATAATATAATTGATGATATTGGCGAACTTTTAAAAAAATATAAAGATGATTATGTAATAATTTATTGTAAAACTAGAGAAG
>VFQS010002358.1_pt1 | contig 15628 bp, 21 predicted proteins | sample 3512361 | NCBI WGS metagenome assembly VFQS01 (sample SAMN10412375, study PRJNA504923) | tailings metagenome | isolation source: Relicate 1 Philex TSF3 active mining | place: Philippines
GTGGCGCCCTGATCAACTACGACATGCCCTGGAACCCGATGCGGGTGGAGCAGCGTATCGGCCGTATCGACCGCATTGGCCAGACCCACGACCAGATGCAGATCATCAACCTCCACCTCGACGGCACGGTGGAGGCCGACGTCTACCGGGCGCTCAAGGGGCGCATCGCCATGTTCGAGCAGGTGGTGGGCAAGCTGCAGCCAATCCTGGCCAAGGCATCCAGCTCGATCTCTCAGGCCACCCTGGTCAGCAGAGACCAGCGGGAGAAGGCCCGCTCACAAGCTGTGGCTGCCGTACAGGCTGAACCCGAGATCAAGGGACTGGATCTCGACGATGTTCTCCAGGACCTGGATGCCATCAGGGATGTGGTTGCCCAGCTGCAGCCACCGCCACTCACCCTTGCTGATCTGGAGGCCATCCTCGATCGACCCGAGCTGTTGCCACCTGGTTGCAGTGCTCGTCGCATCGGAGCTCGCGACTTTGCTTGGAGCCAGCCTGGGCTGGATCAGGAACTGCGTATCACCTGCGACCCTCAGTACTACGAAGACAACAGCGACAGCTGTGAGCTGTGGGTGCCTGGCAGTCCGTTATTCCCCTTGATTAAAATGGCTCTTCCATCGAACGAGAGTGCAATTGCTGTCACTTATAAAGTCTTCAAGCAGGCGCTAATCGACTTGCCTTCTCGCACGACGATTTCACTTCGACTCGAATGACGCAGTATATCTTATATATTGATGACTCAGGTACAAAAGAGTACGCCTCCGCTGGCCAGGAGTACACCCTTCACGGCAGGGGCGTTTCAAGGTATTTCGTTTTTGGCGGAATCTTGCTTTCTGACATCGAATCAGGCCATCTCGTCGCAGCAATCAAGGCGCTGAAAAATAACTACTTTGGGACCGAAGATGTCGAAATAAAGTCGAACTGGCTCAGGAACCCCGATTCTTGCAGGAAGAAATACTTGAATCCATATGGGCTAACGCCAGAGCAGCTTGAGGGGTTTGTTGGCAGCATGTATAACTGTATTGCGGAGCGCGATCTTGTGATTATTGCAGTTGCCGTAGACAAGATTCAGTCCAAGGAGGAGTATGGAGACAAGGCGTGGTATCCGCCGGCCATTGCATATGAGCTCTTGATGCAGCGCGCAGTTCAAGAAGTACGCATTCCCGACAATCTTGCTGTTATTATTGATGATATGACTGGGGCAACAGTCGCTGGAAATCAATACAAAACAAATCTAAAAGCTCATCACGCGCAGCTTCGAAAGACGGGCTCTAGGCTGCAGCCAAAACTTCGCTTTAGTTCGATCAACAACGATCTTAGATTTGTCGACTCAGCCCACTGGGCTCAAGTGCAAATGGCTGACATTATAGCTTATAACGTTTATCGTCAATTCGTGGAATACGGAGAAGAATGGGAGGGGAAAGGGCTTTGCGATGGTGCTCCCCTGCCCGTTTATCCTTGGTTTGAAAAGCTGGGCCCGAAGTTTCGATCTGACAGTAGTGGAAGAGTTCAGGGTTACGGAGTTATTAAATTCCCGATGGGGACGCGGATTCCCTGGATATTCAAAAACAATGAAAGTGGTGCGACCACATCTTGAGACCCTGCGTGATTTCGCGGGAGGTCGAATGGACCCGGGGAATCCCCCTCTTGTTTGCAGCCGCTCTTTCATGTTAGCAGAGCATCGGCCAAGGTGCAACAAGGTTTTACGTAGGATTTAAAAGATTATTCTTCATCTAGTTCACTGGCTAGGTCGAGAGGGCGGGAGCCCAGGGTTTCGCTAGTAGAGCTGTCTCTTTGCTGGACTTGGTGCCTCTTCCGTGGCAAGACAAATCCTTTCGTAGTTTATTGAGTGATTTTGTTCATCAGCTTGCTCCGGGCCTCTCCAGTCTGAGGCCCTCCTGAAGTCGGGCCTCCGCTTGGATCGGTCCCATCGCTGCGCCGCACCTGGCGCCGATCACCATGGCCAGTGCTATCACCACGTCTGAGCCCCGCTCTCCCTTCTGCCGGCCGGAGGAGGATCCATTCCTGCTGCTGGAGTCCGCCCAGAAAGCGATTGAAGGAATCCTCAGGGGGCATGCCGGCCGGCCGCTGCGCCGCACCTGGATTGAGCATCCATACGGGGAGGAGGAGATCTGCCTGCTGGAGGAGGAGGTGCTGCCGGCCATGGAGCGCTGCATGGCGCGGGTTGAGGAGATCGATCAAGCGCTGCAGCGCGAGCAGGAGGTGGAGATCCAGTGCCACCAGGAAGAGGTTGCTGAGCGATGGGCTGGGCGTGTGGCAACAGCCGCCGTGGGCGGCTGAGCCGGGCCAGGGCCTGCCGGGAGCCTGATCCCGGCCGATCTGCAGCGCTGTGCCATCGCCGCCAACCCCGGCAGCCGTCCCCGCTGCGGGCCGCTGAATGTGCCCAGCGGATCCGGGTCGTGGCGCTTTTGGGCCGTTGTGGGAATCCTGTGGGCGGTCGCTATGACGCGATGAGCACCCTGACCACCAATCGCATCGGCAACGAACTGGTGCGTGACACCCTCATGACCATTGATCAGCTCACCACCGGCCTGAGCGTGCTGGGGATGACGGCGGCGATGCAACCCGAGCAGTGCCCGCGGGTGAGGACACTGCTGGCGGACCTGCTGGCGCAGCTGAAGGACTGCGAGAACGACCTGGGGCTCTATGAGCCATGAGGAGGCCCTGATCAGCTGCGGCGGAACCGGCTCTTGATATGTGATGCAAAGCGACACACCGATCCAAAACCGCGCCGCGAGCTCGGCAGCCAGGCCCTCAGCAGTGCGCTCTGCTCCCTGGTGGAAGCGCGCCTGGGCGTACCGGCAGCACGCACCTACATCGAGTTCGCCGGAGCCGAGGGCTACATCTGGGGTTGGAACGGCAGCACCTTTGGCTGAGCAGCCGGCAGGAGCGGGTCAGTGATCCAGCAGCGGCTGGCTGATCTGCTCCTGCAGCGCAGCGTTGAGGGTGTTCTCGCAGCTCAGCCCCACGATCGGTTGCATGGAGCCTCCCTCGGCTTTGGCGGCTGCCTTGGCGCATACCTGGCGGCGTGTCCGGCGCCATTGCTCCAGCAGGGAGCTGCTGCCGAGCTGGCGCTGCAGCCTGCTGTCCTGCTGATTGCGGCGCTGCCACAGACAGGCCACGATCTCCTGGGTGTTCCCGTCGCAGTTGGGCCTGAACGGGAACTGCTTGAGCCCCTGCACCGATTGCTGCAGGGTGTCATCGGGCGCTTTCGTTTTCGCCGGCGCCGCGTCTGCCGGGCCTGTCAACAGGGCTGCGGAAGTGAGCAACGCGCTGATCAAAGCAAGGCGGTGTCTCACGAAAACAGCACAAGCGACCGCTGCAGGCATAGGACGCCCTGGGGCGCAGCACCGGGTTGATGCCCGGCGGAGGCTGAGTGCTCCAGATCGATCGGATCGCGCTTGTTGTTGTGGTCGGCCATGGGCCCGGCAAGTGGAGGGCAGCACTGCCCCGGCATGCAGCTGCTCAGCTGCGCATTCCACCCCGGCAAGGGCTGACGCAAGTGGAGGGCCCGGGGGCCTCCACCCTGGCCTGGCTGGAACGGCCGGGGCGTTTGGAGCTGCGTCCCTTGCCTTTCCTCCCATGGCCACCACCTACCCCAGCAGCGAGATCCGCCAGCTGGTGGTGCACACCTATCCCGGTGGCATCAAGGCCAGCACGGCCGAGCGCCTCACGGTCTTCTATGGCCGCCGCGGGCGCCCCGTGAAGAAGCCGCGCTACATGCCGGCTGAGCTGGCGCACCAGCTGGCCCGCAAGCTCGCCGCCAAGCGGCTCGGCACCGTGTCGGTGCTGTGAGGCCCGGGGGCTGCGGTCCCTGGCATCGCCCCGGTGGAGCTGCGGCTCCCCGGGGCTTGTCCCGCACGAGGAGAGCTCAGGCCTGCACCAGCCGAGCGGGACGGAGCACCAGCAAGGCGCTGGTGCGGGGCGCCGCTCTGGCTCAGTTGTTAGGTCTGATCGCCTGCGACGCTGCACCAGCCCAGGCTCAACCAGTCCGCCACATCCACCGGATGCACCTGGCGCACCTGTTCACCCCTGCGGATCATCACCAGCCCCGACATCGGGGCCCAGGCCAGCGCCGTCAGTGGCGGTGCTGATGCTGATTCGGGAATCGGGGCTGGAGCGGCTTCCGTTCCTGCTGGAGCCGCCACCAGGATTGGCTCCGGCGTGGCTGGCACCGGCGGCTGTTGGCCTGCAGGGAGCTGCTCGCCTGCGGGGGGCGGCACCACAACCCCATCGCTGATGCGCTGTGCCGGCGGCTCCATGCCGCCTTCCGCTGGGGCGGGGGTGGTCACATCCTCTGCTGCTGTGGTTCTGGGGCGTGCCATGACGTGGTCCTCAGGCGGGAATGGTTGCGGTCAGGCCGGCCAGCAGGCCGGGCGGGGTGAGCGGGGTGATCACGGCCCTGGCCATCAGCACCACCGGAAATTGGACATGTGGCTGATCGACGGGATCCAGCGCGATGTCGTGACCGCTGATGCGGGTTTCCACCAGGCCGCCCTGGGGTGGGATGGCCACCTTGCTCAGGCGTACGAACCTGCCGATCGCCCCGTCACCGCGCAGTGGAGCAACCTGGAGTTCGGCCTCCACGGGTCTGGGCGCGCCGGGGTGACTCACCACAAAGGAGAAGCTGGAGCACTCGGTGAGCCTGGTTTCAAGCTTCACCACTTCGCCGCTGGTGCGGGTCAGCGGGAAGGGGCGTGTGGCACCCGGTTGGATCGTGCCCACCAGCACCGTGTCGGCATCGAGCAGGGGATTGGCGTTGGGTCGGAACATCGGTGTTCTCCTGCCTCAGGCGGCGGTGATGTTGAACAGACGGCCGGCGCTGCGCTCATGCAGCACGGCAAAGCCCACGTACCAGTCGACGCGGGTGCGGAACACCGGTGCATCGGGCACTTCCCCGAGGTCGCGCACGGAGATGCCGTAACGCCCCTGGAAGGGGCCCTGCAGACCGGTCACCCCCTGATCCCCGAAGGCCAGGCAGTAGATCGAGGTGGTGTCACCGGCTTCTGAGAAGCCGAGGATCTCGCGGCCCTGGGCGTCACGGTCCACCGTGAGGATTTCGCACTCCTGGTAGCGGTGCACCACGGCGCCGAGGCTGTTGGTCTCGGCGGTGTAGGCGCAGCAGTGGCCGTTGCGGGCCAGGGCATTGAGCTGGCGGCGCACCGCCTTGCTCATCAGCAGGTATTTGGGCCTGCCCATGCCATCCACGCTGTCCACCAGCGCGTCGAGGGCATCGAGGTTCACGGTGCGGCCACCGTTGTTCACCGCGTTGCCGCCGGTGCGGGGCAGGCGTTTCTGCAGCCCGTCAAAGCCGCGGGGGTTGGAGGCGGAGTCGCCTTTGACGATCGTGGCCTCCAGGGTGAGCCGCATCGAGCGGATCTTCATCTCGATCTGGCTGGCCCGGGCCTCCGGGCCCATCAGGTCCACGATCGAGCGGTCCACATCCACATCGCCGCCAAAGAGGTGCACGGCCTCGGCGCGTTGCTCGGCCACCCCGTAGCTCTGGGTGTAGCCCTCGTTCACGGCGCGGAAGCCCACGGTGGGGAGCTCGGCCTCCTGGGCGTAGAAGATGCCGCTGCCAGCGATGTTCATGAATGGCAGGCGGCTGAGCAGCTCCCCTTCCGAAAAGGTCTTGAGCACCGCCAGGTGCTCCAACCGGTTCTCGTACTTGGCCGCCTCGATCAAGGTGAGGCCCATCACCACCCCCGGGGTCCAGCCCCAGCAACGTCACCTCCTATTGCCGAGGGAGGGGGGGGGCTCAATCAGCAAGATGAAAGAAATCCGAAAAGGACAGTCCCACGGTTCTCTGCAAGAGGCGCCAGCAAGCAACTCAAAACGCTCTCTAGAATACAAGTATCAAGCAAGGAGGTTGTAGCTTAATGAGGATGCACAGGCAGGTGCTCATCAAGGCAGAGCTTTATCTTGTTTCCTTGTGGATTTTATTTGCATGCATCTTCTTTCTTTCGTATCGGGTTGATGGTGCGAACTATTGCAGCGCCTTGACCATCTACTTTGCCGGCCATGGGCTTTGCTGGGGAGGCATCGTCTCTGTCGCTTCGCTTTGCCTCGCCATAGCTGGACTTCTATTCTTCTGGAGATTTGTCGTTCGAATCAAGGGAGCTGGCGGAGTCACGCTAGTTCTGAAGAGCGTAGAAGACCTCGGGCAAGAACAGATATCATTTCTGGCGACTTACGTCATTCCATTCACCTCTTTTGAGATTGCAAGCGTGAGGAAAACAGTGCTTCTCGCGGCTCTGCTTGTAATCACAGGCGCAATGTATATATCAATGGATAAGTATTATGCCAATCCTACGCTCACTCTTATGGGGTTCAAGGTTTACAAGGCTGTTTACCTTGTAGGCTCAGGAGAGGAGAAAGAGGCTGTGCTTGTCTCTCGTCAAAAACTCCAAAAGGGCAACAGGGTTCGAATGCTTGCCTTCGCTGAAGGGGCATGCTTTGCTCGACTGGCAGGTACGACCTAATGAACCAGCAAGAGAAAATTTACTCAATTGCAAATGCAGAAGATCTCGGCTGGAGCTTTTTTCTGTTATTTGCAGAGGCTGACTCGTATGCGCTAAAGCTTATTGATATTGAGGATGGCCATGGAGGTGAACTAGCTGGTCTCTTTATCTCACGCTTACGCGAGCTTGCCTCGTCCATCATAGACAGCCCTATTCCTCCGATATCAACCGCGGATGGGAGAAGTGGGGGATTTTATCGGTATGACCTTGCTGAAGTACCAGAAAGGCTGAAGTTCGGCATAGATCTATTGTCTAAAGACGAATCTTCGATTCTGCCAGGAAAGATCGCCAGAATAACAGACGCCAAAGCTCTGCTTGTCTTGCTAGGCAGAGACAAGGAAAGAATATGTCTGTATAGGCACCTTTTTCCTTTCTCTATGTATCGCAAGAAAAATCTATATGAATGTGTCGCATCTGCCGGCGCAGCACCTTCCAGGCTTAAGCCGGCCGCCAATGATTTTCTTCGACTAGATGGGGATTTTGATTTCTTATACCTAGACGGAGAAATGTATACAGTAGGGACGGAAAGGATACAGAAATCTTACGGCTTTTCGCAAGCAATACTAGCTGAAGCACAGAAGTCGATAAAGGCAATTGCAGAGTGCAGGCTGGTAGAAAGCTTGAGCAAGCTAGAGGGAAGGGTTGAGAGTGGTGATGTTCGCCTTGCGAAGAAAGTGGTCAAGGCAGTAGGTACATCAAAGGTTCTCTCAGGCATGCCACCGGAGCGAGTCATTGAATTCACCAAGAAGAACAAGTTTTACGCGGACAAGTTCAAATACTCCCAAGATGGCAAGTCGATCATTCTGAGCAGCATAAAATCCGTGGAGCTATTTTTGAGACTCATTGGCGATGACTATCTTTACTCTGAATTGTCGGAAACATATTATGAAATTATCGCCAAGGACTTGGCTTAACGCTGAGGCTCATCCAGCGCTTTTATTTCATTTCGCTGTCTTGCCCCCAAACCCCGCCCGGTACAGCTCGGCGGCACTCATGGCCTGGGGGTTGATCAGCTCGCCGTTGGCGCCCACGGTGCCGGTGCCGTAGCTCACGGCGGCCGGGCCGCCCATGGCGCCTCGCTGCTGGAACAGGAAGCCGAACACCGGGTGAACCCGCAGGTCTTCCAGGAACTCAGCTGCGGTGAGCGGGCGACCGTCGTCACCGAGCAGGGGCTGGCCCTGGGCATCGAGGGGTTCGAGGCTGTCGCTGCCGTCCTTGCTCGGCACCAGCCGGAAGCTCTCCCACAGCTGGCCTTTGAACACATCAAAGAAGGTGCCGCGCCCGTCACCGCCGGTGCGGCCCTCGGCTTCTGAGAAGGCGCGCTCCAGCAGCCGTTCCTTGCGCAGTTGCAGCACCTTCTCGGCGGCGGCATCACGCTCTGCGGCCACGGCAGCCACCTTGCGGGCGCTGGCCTCCTCCATCTGCCTTTCGCGCAGCTCCAGCTGTTGCTCCAGCCGCTGCTTCTGCTTCTCCGCTTCCTGCAGGCGGGCGTATTCCTCCGGGTTGATCTCGGAGAAGCGGTTGAGCTGCTGACGGAGCGAGCGGATCTCCTTTTCCAGCTGGTTGCTGCGGCGCCGCTCGGCCTTCAGGGCATCGGGGACGTCGGGTCGGCTGAGGTCGGCATCGGCAGTGGCGCCCTCATCGCCTGCAGGGTCGGGGAAGGCGGCGCTGGTGTCACTGCTCTCAACGCTCGGCTCAGCAGCGCTGCTGCCGGGCTGGGGGTGGTGATCGCCCTCAGGCGAGAGGGCAGCTGCGGTGCTGCGGTTGCTGGTGGTGGAGGCCATGACCCATCGCGGCTGTCGTGGAGTGAGCACCCCATCGCGGGCTGTGCTCCTCCCCTATTGCCGAGTGCAGGATGACAGCGCCATCACCCCCGCAGCAGCGGCGCTGTGTAGGGCGGCAAGCGCTGGTTGTGGCGGGAGCTCCACACCGCCAGATCCGGCAACACGAGCAGTAGCTCCTCCACCACCTCCCGGCGCTGTTGCTGCAGGGCAGCGGCCGTGCTGATCGGCTGACAGCGGACCTCATCTTCCGTGGGGTGGATGCTGGCGCCGCTCACGGAGGTGTGGATGCCGGCATGGCGCTCGCTGCTGATCGAGCGGAAGTCATCGGGCTGGAGGGCGGCGCGGGCCTGGTCGATGGCAGCGATGCGATCCAGCAACGCCTGGGCGGTGGCAATGGCCGCCGGGCTGAGCTGGGCCGTGCGCTCCATCGCCCGCAGCAACGCATCCACCGCGGTCATCGAGAGCGGGATGGCCAAGGCCACCCGCAGGCGCTCCAGATCGGTGCGGCCCCAACCGCCGGGGTACGGGCTCATGGTGCTGCTGGGGTGAGGCCCTCGGCGGGGTTGCCGGTGGGACCGGCCTGCACGGAGGTGGAGAGCGCCAGCAGGCGGCGCAGCTCGTCGCGATCGATCACGCCGCGCTCCTCCATCTCCAGCCACTCGCGCACCGAGGGTTGGGGCGGAATCGGTGGGGTGAGCGGACTCACCGACACCTGCAACCCTGCCCCCTTGGGCAGCACATCGCCGCTGATGGCGCACCAGTGCTGCAGCAGGGAGCTGAACAGGGACGCCTTCTGCACGGCCTGGCTCTGGAGCAGGGCATAGGACTGGCTGGCCGCCATCGAGATCTCCATCGCCGTGCGCGACACCCCGCTGGTGGAGCTGGGGATCAGGGCATCGCGGCGCATCGCCTCATCGAGGTGCTGCAGCCAGATGCGGTGCTCCGCCAGCGAGCGGGCCTGCACCTCCACGAACTGGAAGCTGGCGCCCTCCGGCAGATCCATCACCGTGTTGGGTCCCAGCACCACGGGCTCGCCCGCAGGAGCCGTGCCCGGCAGGCCCGCCACCCCGATCCGCACCCCCACCGGCAGGGCACAGCGGCTCAGCAGTTCCTGGTAATCCGACTGGCAGCGGAAGTGGTTGAGGTACTGGTGCGCCAGGCCCAGGTGCGGCAGATCCCCCTCGCCGAACACCGCGCCATCGCTCGCATACCAAAGGCCAGGCAGGTGCTGGATACCGGCGTAGTGGCGCCGCTCGAGCAGTTCACAGCGCCAGCCGCTGGGCGCCTGGGGATCGGCCTGCAGCCGCTCGGTGCGCAGCTCGATGCCATCACCGCTGAGCCGCAGGGTGCGATACAGCCAGCGCTGCGGGCTGTTGTGTTCGCCGGCATTGCTGGTCGCCGTCGTGAGCGGAGCCGTTGTTGTCGCCCCTGGTGTTGTCGCCACTGCCGACGCGGGCTCGCGCCAGGTGATGCGCAGCGGCAGGCCATCAGCCCGAGGCAGGTCCCAGCTCAGCACATGGCTGCGGGGAATCAGCTGCAGCCTGGGCAGTGAGAGCCGGTCCCCCTGGCGCAGCGCCTGCTGCCGGTCGCCTTCCGATGGCCAGAGGTGCTCGGGCGGCAGCACCAGCAGCAACACCCCGCCGTCCCTCAGGACCAGCAGGTCGGCACCAGCGAGGAAGGCATCGAGATCGTTGCCGAGCCGGTCCACATCGCTGAGCACCAGCTCCAGGCTGGCCGGCAACTTCTGCCAGCTCTCCCGCGACAGCATCCCCGCGAAGGTGCGCAGGGCATCACGAAAGAAGCCCGATGGCAACGCCGCATCCAGCCGCCGGCGGTAGGCGGTTTCCGGCTCCCGTTCTCCCCGCGGCAGGTAGTGGGCCTTGCGGCCCTCCAGCAGGTTCCAGCAATCGGCCACCAGCTCAAGCTGGGCCCGCCGCCGCTGCAGCTCCGGCGCCTCCAGCCAGGGCATGGCCAGCAGGGCCTCGGCGGAGGTGGCGGTGTTGCGCTCCAGCGGCCTGACCCGACTGAAGGCCTATTGCCGAGGGGGCTCAGGTGAGGCCACCGATGGTGAGCACCACCAGCTCACGCTGTTCCCTGCAGGGCTGCCCTGATATCGGAGAGCCGCAGCAGCAGGGTGTTGGCGGCGGTCGGGGAGGGCTCAAAGCCGAGGTGCAGATAGAACGATCGGGCGGTCGCTGAGGCGGCATGCACCACGATCCCGCGAACACCGATCTGCTCGCTTGCGCGCACGACCCGCTCGAAGGCATCAGCCAGGAGAGCGCGGGCCAGACCATGACCCTGCACGGTTCTGCACACCGCCAGCCGAGCCAGAACGACGACGGGGATGGGATCAGGCATGTTGCGCCGGAACCGGCCCGGTGAGGCAGCGACCGCCACCGCGCCGGAAGCGAGTGCCACATAGGCCTTCACGACAGCGTTGTCGTCACAGACGACAAAGGTCCGAGTGGCGCCACTGCGCTGATTGGCCAAGGCCCGTTGGCTGAGCCAGTGATTCAGGGCTGGATCGCCGCAATCAAAGCCTGCTGTGTTGTGGTGCTCCGCCAGGGGCTGAGGAGCACGCAGCGTCATTCGGCCTGCCAGGGCCGTGGGGCGCTCAGCGTGCGCCTGAGGCGTTCACTGGGGTTGGGGGGTGCATCCAGCAGCTCCGCAAACTGCTGATAGCGCTCGGGTGAGACGGCCTGCCAGGTCTGCTCCACCAGCAGGTCCTGGGCAGCGGCACGGGCGGCCTGCAGAACAAAGTCCGTGCGGGTGAGGCCGGAGGCACTGACGGCACGGTCAATCAGCTCCTGGTCGTCAGGCGTGACCCAGAGGTTCCAGCTCAGACGTGGAGCAACGGCCATTGCTGAACCACAACGGACAGACCACGATCATGGCAGAGATAGACAAGGTCTACCACTTGCCCTCCCAGTCCTCGTCAGGGGGAGGGGCGTCTGGCTCCGGGTTGTCCAGCGGCAGGGCCACCACCCGAACCGAGCACGCCGTCATGATTTCGCTCCAGCGCTGGGGCGTGAGGCCCAGGCGGGCGGGGATCTCCTGGTGCGGAATACCGTTTTGGTGCAGCTTGCGGCCCCGGGCATGGAGTTCACGCCAGCGGCCCGGCACGGAGATGGCAAAGCCGCGGTCGCGCAGGTAGTGGCGGATCTCGCCGTTGATGAACGGACGGGCAAAGGCGCGGAAGTGTCCTGGCCTGGGGGAACCGTGGCCGGGGTTGTAGCGGCGTGCCGCCTTGAGCAGCCCCACCGACGCTTCCTGCTGCAGGTCTTCCCGGGGGATGGGCGTGCGTGCGGCGTAGTGCCCGGCCACCCGGTAGGCGAATTCCAGATGCTCGATCACCAGGGCCTCAGCAGCGCCACCGCTCCTGCCGGAGCTGGCCCGCCTGGTGTTGGGTTGGCGGTGGGGGTGGGGCATCAGCACTGCTCCATGGCGGCGATCAGCGGGAGAACAGCGCCGGGCGCGGCTGGTGGCGTCCGCTCCCTCGCCAGTGCTGGTGCTGCAGCCAGATCACTCCCTGGCAGAAGGCATCCACCAGGTCGTCATGGGCGCCGGCGGGGAAGCAGAGCAGCTCATCGGTGAGGGCACGGCAGCGGCTGCGGAAGTGGAGTTGTCCGGCCTCCAGCAGGGGAGCGACGGCATGGGCGCGGCTGAGCTTGCTGCCCTGCGGGCGGATCGCGATCAAACCCGGTACCTGACGCCGCAGCAGCTGGCAGACCGCAGGACCGTTGGCGGCGTCCTCGATGAGGACGGCATGGGGAGCCAGGCCTTGGCCCTTGAGTTGCTCCAGGGTGCTCAGCAGGAACTGCAGGGTGGCCGGCAGATCCAGATGGCGCCGCTCCGCCCACAGCACCGAGATCAATGGGGCATCGGCGTTGCCCTGGCCGGCGTGGGGGCTGGGGCCGGGGAGTGCGGCAGCGTTGGGCAGCAGGTTGAGCCCCAGGCCTTGGGCCATCGCCGCGGGGTGCTGGGGTTGCAGCGGGGCGTGGGCACCCAGCAGACAGAAGCCGCAGTAGTCGTGCTCCTGCCCGCCCTTGAAGGCCAGATCACAGGAGAGCACCAGCGACTGAAAGGGCTGGGTGGCGCTGTGGGAATCCTGCTGTTGGGCCGCCTCGATCCAGGCCCGCTGAAACAGCAAGCCCTCGGCCGGTGAGGGCCGCTGTTGGTAGAGGGCGTTCCACCAGTAGCTGCCGATGCGGCTGCGCACCTGCTGCAGCTCCGCCAGCGCAAAGCGCTCCGGGCAGAGCGGTTCTCCGGGTTGGCGCCAGTCCGGCTCCAGCGTGCAGGTGGGCGGGAAGGCGAGCTGCTGCTCCGGCGGCTCGGCGATGGCCGGGAGATTGAGCACGTGCCAGTGCTGGGGAGCATCACCGGCTTCCTGGGCCAGCAGCCAGCCGATCAGATCGTCCTGATGCCAGCGGGTGAGCACCACCACCTGGGCGGCACTGCTGGTCTGAGCAACGCCTGGTTCCGAGCGGGTGAGCCAGACGGACTGGAACCACTCGATCAGCTTCTGGCGCTGGCTGGCGGAGTTGGCGTCTTCCGGGCCTTTGTAGGGGTCATCGATGATCCCCAATGCGTAACCCTTGCCCGTGAAGGGGCCGCGCACGCCGGCGGCGATGCAGCCGCCGCGCTGGGGCGTGAGCCAGTTGCCCACGGCGGTGGAGTCCTTGGAGAGGGGGTAACCGCAGGATCGGTAGTAGTGCCGGGCCTCGCGGCTATGGGCATAGGCCAGCTCGGCCGAATAGGAGGCGATGGCGCAGAAGCGATCCGGGTAGCGGCTCACCCAGTAGGCGGGGAACAGCTTGGAGACCAGCAGGGATTTACCCAGCCGCGGCGGGCAGCAGACGATCAGGCGGTGGAGCTGGCCATCGGCCACCTGTTGCAGCAGGGTGATCAGCCGCTCAGCCCAGAGGTGGAAGCCATAGCCGGGGTAGGCGGCCGCGATGAAGGAGCGAAAGCTCAGGACGGCGGTGGCGGTGTCCTGCTGGCTGGGGTCGGCGACGCCGAGCAGGCCCCAGTCCCGCCAGGGGTCGCGCTCCAGCAGCAGACCGGCACCGGTCATCGAGGGCTGGCGATCAGCAGCGCCGGTAAGCACTGTCATGGCCGGCTCTCCGGTGCCTTGAGCGGGGCCCGCAGCAGACCGCCGATCTCGGCGATCACCCGGTATGCGCCCACCGCTGCGTTGAACTGACCTGCCGCCATCGCCAGGCGTATCAGTTCGTTCAGCCCATAGATCTGCTCCGCCTGGTGCTGCAGGCGGTTTTGGATCAGCTCCTCCACCATCCGCTCACGAGCCAGTGCCAGGTAGCGGCTGACGGTGCGGACGTTGGTGATCCCCCAGTTTTGTCGGGCATTTGCCCGAATCTCGATCAAGGGCAGCCGCTGAGCGATCCACAGCTGAGCCTCGGCGATGCGCTGTTCCACCTCCCCACGACTGGGCCTTGGAGCGAAGGGCTTCTCCTTGGTCGAGCGGGGCGGTTGGCTACAGCGTGGATGACGTTTAGAAGTGTTTGGCTTCTTGACCGTTGAGGCGTCTGGAGGCGTAGTGGATGAATCCCAAAGGGGATTGCCGTCGCTATCTTCGGCAGGCGGAGCCGAACGCAGCTCTTCCACCAGATCGCAGGCCGCGGCTTTGCGTGCAGCCTGTTCTTGCTGATCTTCTGGCGGCGAATCCGCTGCCATTGCTGCAATTTGCCACCACCACCATCATTCTATTGAGCACCGCAGCAAAGTAATCCGCTCTAAGTGTGCCCAGCCGTTCTTCTCTGTGTCTTATTCCGGGGTATTGACTTCGCGCTGCTGGTTTCTGGTCTGCATGGGCTGAATGCCACGTCGAGTCGCGGCACTGTGGTGTGAAGGCCTTTCAGGGCAGGCGTCAGGCGATCCTTTCCTTGAACTTCCAGCCTCGACCTCGACCGCCTGCTGAACATGGTACTTCAACGACAAACCAGTCAGGTGCGTTTTTCAAAGGCTGGGGTAACGGCCCTTGCTCCAACGCTTCCGAAGCATTTTTCCGCAGGGTGCTGTCGTGGTATTTCAGCTTCTTGGCCAGCTGGTTTGAGCTCAGGGATTCCTCTCCCAGCTCAGGCGGAGGTGTCATGGATGCTCTGCTGCGATCCGGGCGAAACCGATTCGACAGGCGAGATTCCGAAGGCGTGTCCAGCTGCGGTTCCCCGCGGAGGAAGCGGAGGATCAGCCGGTTGAGCTCAAGCCCTTCTGCATCTGTTGAAGGACCGCCTTTGCACTTCATCCAGGCGATCAGGCCGGCAATGCCTTCCTTCGGGTCAGCGCCGACCTCGTCAGATGCGAGGAAGGCCTCCAGGTGCATCAGGAGCTGGTCAGCTTGGCCGAAGGGGTGCTCCTCAGCCCCAGAACGGCAAAAGAGATTGCGTCCACCAATCGCCAGGAGGGGCGAACTCAGCCGCTGAAGACCGTCCGGATCCTCAGGCCTGGCAGCTTGGCTGGCCGGAATTGCATGGATCACAACTCCGTCGTGACCAAAATCGTCCTGGTCGCCTTCCAGGTGGTCTTCCGCAAAGCCGTACAGCATGGGCGGGGGGGAGCTGGCGACCGTCAGGTGCTTGCTGATCCTGGAAATCTCCTGATCCACCGAGTTGGCTGTCAGCAAGCCAATGCAGGGATTGACCCGCTCTGTGAGTTCCCTCAGGCGGCTGCGTTCCGCATCAAGGACCTGCTGACACGTGCTGGTCTGCAGGGCGGCTTGGAGCGACCGGGAGTGCTGGCTGATCAGCGCTGCGATAGCAGTGTCCGTTGCGGCACGAAGGGGCTGCATTTGCGCGTCCAGTTGCCGTTCAAGCCTCTGAACCTCCCTCCGGTAATGGGGAAGGAAGGGCTCAAGAGTGCTTTGCAGCGCCCTGGCTGCAACGGCCTCTGAAGCGGAAGCCGAGTGGCCCAGAGCACGCCTGCGGACTTCAGGAAGGACGAGAGGAGGGGTCATTGCTGATCGGGTGCAATACGCCATCGCCTGTCGCATCAGTGGCGATCTGAAACCAACTGTAATGGCAGTGTGCCGATCAGCAAGTAAATGTGCACACCACAGCTGGTGTTGGCGCCCAGACGGCCGTCTCTGAAGACTCCATGGGTGGAATCTCAGGGTGTGAGACTGCCTGGTGGCCCTGCTGGTGTGACTCACCAAATGAGCTCAACTGAGCCCGCTGCTAGGCACTGAGTAGGCATAGCCTCGCTGAGACTCCTTGCTATGACTGAATAGGTGACGGACTTAAAATCCGCAGGCCGCAAGGCTGTGGGGGTTCAAGTCCCCCTGCCCCT
>VFQS010002361.1_pt1 | contig 15618 bp, 15 predicted proteins | sample 3512361 | NCBI WGS metagenome assembly VFQS01 (sample SAMN10412375, study PRJNA504923) | tailings metagenome | isolation source: Relicate 1 Philex TSF3 active mining | place: Philippines
AAGGAATCCAGAGCCTCTATTTATCGGGGATATCATTTTTATACGATGGATACTACGATAAGGAGAATAATGTGTCCGAGTCGAAGGCGCTGGTCCTGAACCAGCAAAACCGGACGGATTGTATCCAGATATTGAAGAAAGTCTATAATGCGAATGAGCGCCTCCTACTTGATAATGCGATGTTGAACATTATTTATCCGAGCTTCGTGAATGTTCTGAACCGCCTTTTTTCGCGGGAAAATCACGCGAAGCTCTTCTCAACACTGGATTATCGCCTTTTTATTCCATCATTCCAGAGTAAGTATAATAATCCGAAGACAGACGCAATAATATATCTCCATTTTGGAAAAACGGAGATTTTACAGGTAGATGACAAAATCGATTTGGTAGTTCATATGATTCGGCCAAAGCTTTTTGAGAAGGAAGTTTTCGTTCAGAATGACTCCTGCGATTATGATGATTTAGAAGTATTACTCGGGACGAAGAATAAGGGGGTCGTCTATTTTTCGAATAATCAGTGGGTCGCCATTGACAATATGATTCCCAAAAAAAACAGGGACTATATTCTATCGCATCACTGCTACGTAAATGGAAATATATACGGGAGTTTTATTAAGAATATTGTCGTTGATTTTGATATTGATGAGAATAATCAGAATTTAAATATGCTCTATATGCTATTTAGTATGGTTTATTATGGTCAGAAGATGATATATGTTCATCGGGAAAATGTTAAAGCGAATGGATTGTATGAAATCTGTTCAGTTATGAAAAAATTAAATCTTATAAAGTATATTTAATGAAAAATGTGGCGAGGAATTTGAATTTGGATTGGAATTGGGATTATGGTTATAGTGGAAATGAGAATATGAGTAATAATTTGTTTGATAAAGAAACATTTAAAAAGATGATGATTATATTTGGAGCAGGGAGTCTATTAGGAGTTTGGTTGGCAGTTGTATTTGCGGGATTTCTTTACGGAATACAACAAAAGACAGTTGAACAGGGGAAGTTAAGTTATGGAAAATTATTCATAATTATTATTGCGCCGTGTATATTATTAGGCTTAATCGCCGGAATATTATTGTTATAATAATATATGGATAATTCAGAAGTTGTTGTAGGTAGAAGTCGTATGGGAAAATTAAAAAATAAAATTGGTGAATATTCTGATAAATTAAAAACAAAAATCAAAACATCGTATGAGACATACGGTTTTTGGAGATGGATTGGAATATTTTTTGTAGGATTACTCATTGGTGTTGCGGTTGGCTTGGCATTAGCTGGAATATTATACGGAATTCGCTCAAATGACCCCGAGAATAAATTGACTTTTCAAAAAGCTGTTGAAAAAACAATACTCAGTGGAATATATTTTGGTCTTACTTGTAGTTTATTATACGTATTAGCTAAAAAATATGGATATAATTTAGAATTGCTCGTTATGTCAGCAATATTATTGGCGGGAATTTTAGCAAGTATAGGGACTGCTATTCCATGGCAGTCTCTAATTGCTATCGGAATAGTTGGCATTTATCCTCCATTCAAGCTGCTATGTCAAATCATTAAAAGACATTTTGAAAAGAAACCAAATAATCAAAATGGTAATATTGAATTACAAGAATTTCAAAGCGGAGAAGAAGAAGTAGAAGAAGAAGAAAATAAATAAAAGTCTCTCTAATTATATAATTTACTCCGCGTATCCTTGATAGAACTTAACAATTTCTCTCGAATATTTCTTTACATCATTCTTATAAACTAAATAGAGGACAAGCGCGGTAATCCAGATGGCGAGTTCGAGACCAATGACAACCCACGCCGCAGTGTGCATCTCATTATTACACAACATATACACAATAACAATTAGTAAAATGTAAATGATGATTTTAACAAAGAGATTCACATATATTGCTGATGGGGTGAAGTTCTTTCTAAGGTAGTTTGTATCTTTAAATAAGAATACGGTGGCCACAATCATTTGCGCAATAATGATACATACGAATGTAAGAATCGGAACAAGGCAGTGCATTTATAATATAACGTAAGATTATTTTTATAGAAAAAGCAAGATAAATAATTAGATAAATTAATGATTGATTTCATTTATATTAAGAATTCTACTCCGGATATGACGGTGTATAATACTTATAATGAATTGTCATTGTCATCATTCAAAAAAGTAATTGATGAGCTTTGTAAAAATGGGTTCATTTATAAATATAAGATTGCGATTAAGACAAAATTAATAATGCGTCAAATCGTGAATGTCCTAAGTTATTCTTCTAAACAATATAGCGTTCGAGAAAATGTTTTGATACGGATATTAGATTCTTGAAAACCATTCCATTTCTTTATCTAAACCTAAAAAGAAATTGTATTTTTCGGCGCGGTCGTGCGTTATTTTGCTTCCGCCTCCTCTCTTATACCGTGGCATGTCCTTGATTTCTTGATTGATTTCATAAAAACGTTGGATGAGCGCCTCCACGGATGGATATTTCCGGTTAAGAGTGTCGAGGTGTGTCTTTAATTTCTGGATGAGGTTCGATTTATCAATATACGGTCTCGTATTTCCGAAAATGTCGATTTCGACATCGTTATCATCGTAATACCGAAATCTTTCGGAAAATGCGGTCATAATATCACTCAACAGATAACTCACGTTAGTGTCAAGGTTGAACGTCTTCCGGTTATTCACGATGTGAAGTAAGTGCATCATATCATTGTCATCTTCGACTAACCAGAGTATTATTGGGAACTCAAAATGCGTAGATGGATAGCGCCGGATGATTTCTTCGAGAGCTTGGACGCGATGTTGGCCTTCAATGACCTTTATTGTGTCGCGACTTTGATTACAGGCGATGTGAATTGGGTCGAAGAATGATGGCTCATTTCCACTTTTGATGTCGGCCTCGTAGGCTTCGAACAAGTGTGCGACGTGTTTTTCATCGATTTTGCGGTTGAGCTCCCATATGGGACTGTGAAGTGTTCCGAAAGCAGTGGATGCGCAAAGCGCATAATAACCACGATGGCGCTTATTTGGAAAAGGAGAAATCCGTTTTAGATTGTCAATGAAAAAATTATATTGCTTTTTGGGCGGTTCGACGTGTTCTTTTTCAGAATCGGGAGGTGGTTGTTGTGGAGGTGGAGGAGCGGCCTGTGGTGGTTTAGCCTCGCGATTTTGGACGACTTTGTCGCTCAAATATTTCTTTTCAATCAGTTTTCTTGTATTCCTCATTTTTGTTTAGATAAGAAAAATAATAGTGGAATTATTCAATTTTTTGATGGTTTCGTGTAAAAATGTTTATTGCTTAGTGTTCCTAATGACAAAAATCTATTGGATTTTGGTAAGAAAGATTTTCCTCATGGATAAATATAATTATTATTTTATACTTTATAGATATGTATAGTATAAAAGACAAGACCATTGAATTTGCGGATGAATACAATGAAATAGTCGATGTATCTCTTCTTACCGCGAATGGAATTGAGAATATTGTATTCGGAGAATTTTTTAACCAGAGTGTCGATAATTTAGTCGGGATTAAGTCAATTGTTTTCGGTCATGAATTTAACCAGACTGTTGATAAATTACCTGAGGGGTTGGAGACGATTGAGTTCGGGACTCTCTTCAATCAGAGCGTGGATTCTTTACCATCTTCTGTTAAGCGGATTGTTTTTGGGGGGAATTTTAATATGAGTGTCGATAAATTACCGGCGGGGCTACTTTATGTGGAGTTCGGCTATGAATTTACGCAAACGATTAATAATTTACCGGATAGTATAACGCATTTGATATTTCGGTGGGGTCTTTTCAGACAACCAATATCTCACTTTCCTGAAAATTTGACTCATTTAGTATTTGGCGAATACTATAATGAGAAGGTTGTTTTACAAAAGAGAGGTGTAGAGGTAGAGATGGATGATTCAATTACGAGAATGATTCATCCATTTGGACGACATATTCCACTATGTTGTATAAAACACGATTGTCTCGAATGTATTCAATCAATAGAGTTCGGTAATTATTTCAACCAAGAGTTGAAAATAGTTGATTGTGTAAGGAGCGTTAAATTTGGGGACCGGTTCAATCAAAAATTGGTGAATCTACCGGATTGTATTGAGAAAATTGAGTTCGGGAAACATTTTAATCAGGATATTAATGATTTACCGGATAGTATTGTTGATTTGGTATTACCGGAGGATTATTCAAAGGAAATCACACGACTTCCGGCTTCTTTGAAGAGACTGCGCGTTTATAAAAATAATTATTCTTATGAAAAATTTGACATCCAGAAAGTGTTAGCAAATAAAGCGATATATCCAGAAAAAATACCGAAACCGATTGATTTCCGATTTCCATTTATGCATTTTATTCAAGAACAGGCTCCGGCCCCTGCTCCTGCTCCTGCTCCTGCGCCTGCTCCTGAAACGGCTCCGGCTCCTGCGCCTGAAACAGCTCCTGCTCCTGAAACGGCTCCTGCTCCTGAAACAGCTTCGGCTCCTGAAACAGCTTCGGCCTCTGAAACGGCCCCTGAAACAGCTCCGGCTCCTGCGCCTGAAACAGCTTCGGCTCCTGAACCGGCTCCGGCTCCTGAAACGGCTCCGGCCCCTGAAACAGCTCCGGCTCCTGAAACGGCTCCGGCCCCTGAACCATCTCCGGCAACTGAAACGGCTCCTGCTCCTGAACCAGCTCCGGCCCCTGAACCAGCTCCTGCTCCTGAAACAGCTTCGGCTCCTGCGCCTGAAACAGCTCCTGAACCGGCTCCTGAAACAGCTCCGGCCCCTGAAACGGCTCCGGCTCCTGAAACAGCTCCGGCTCCTGAAACGGCTCCGGCTCCTGAAACGGCTCCGGCTCCTGAATAAACCTCTCAATTTTTTTCTAACAAATAGTAATGGATATAAAAAAATTTATGGATGTTGAAAAAACGTCTTTCCAGATAATAAAATTTTACTATAATTTTTTTATGAATAAAATAAATCTTTCAGAAAGTAATGCTTTAACATTTTATAAAGGTGTTTATGGATATAAAGATATAAATTATTATTTGATTAATAATAAATTTAAATTTGATGATTATTTTTATTATGATTCAAATCAGGATAATAAAACGCTTACTGATGACCAAAAACAAATAAAATCGCAATTAAAAAAATATTACAAAATATTAATTTATATAAAAGAGATTGATAATATTTATAAAAAAATAATGCCATATAATAAAAATATTGTCGTTTATCGTGGAATGAAGTATAATAATCAACAAATAAAAGATATGATTTATGTATTAGAAACATCAAAAATTGGTTCAACCTTTGTATTTCCAACATATTTATCAACAAGTTTAAATATTATTACTTCAATTAATTTTAGTTCAAATCAATTGTATAAATCACAAATGAATATGACTAAAAATATTCGACTTAATAATAAAATTGATATTGGTTATAATGATATTTATAAGCTCTTTGGAGAGAAAAAGTTCTTTTTGATGAAGATAAATATACCAAAGGGTAATAAATTTATTTATTTAGAACATTTTTATAAAAATGGAAAAAATACATTAATTAATAATTGGGAACATGAGATACTTCTTCCAAGAAATTGTAAATTGAAATTAACTAAAAAATATGATGAATTATTTCCACAAACATTATATGGGTTGGATACTAAACATAAAATATCAGATATAATAAAAGATAAAGTCAAATATATTCCTACGCGCGTTTATGAATTTGAATATGAAGGATATGAAGACAAAGAATTATCAATACCAGTTATTGAATCAGTTGAAATGAAGAAGTATTTGACTAAACCAGAAAATCGGGCGATATCAGTTCAAGTAAAAGAGGATTTTATAAAAGAAATAGAAAAATTACAGAAGAAACCGATGAAATCTATTTTTCAAGTGGAGAACGCAAAAATAGCTAAATAATGAGTTTCTTTCTGTAATTATATATATGAACATTTCGATAATAATTTTTTATATTTATTTTATATTCACAACATATATTGTGATTTTCAATAATTTTAATTAGATTCGATTCAGAAGAAGAAGATTTTTCTTTTGAACTACTGGAATCCGGTTGCGTTTTTGATTTTTTCAAATCGTAATGCATTTTTATTGTTATAACAAGTTGTTTCTTCAAATAAATCAATTTTTATTCATTGAGTAAATCGCCTAATGATACAAATAAAACATGAAGCTCATAACGAATGAATCCATCCATTCGAAGTGGATAAATGTTGGTTTCCGACATTTGTAAGCATCATAATGCGTTTTATCAACTTCTATAAAAGTCGATTTATATTTCCATCCCTCCATAACAGAAACTGGATTTTTGAGAATTATTTCAAAAATCCGTTTGATTTCAATAAAAATCTGGCTTTTTGTTGAAATACTTAATGTTTTACATTTGTCATCCTCAATCAGTCTATTCAATTTTGCGAAATCAATTTTGACCTCATACTCGAACGTAAGGTTTCCATTTTTAATTTGAACAGGATTTTTGTTTTGTAGCGACGGAAAACTGATGTTTGATTTCTGGTCAGGCGCAATTTTTGGAAGATGCTCGTAAAATTCTTTACAAGCGAGGCCCAATTGTGGCGCTCTTGTCAGAATTTTTTGAATAACTAATTCGGGCGGAAGTGTGTCCATTGTTGATGTAATTTGTAAAAAATCGAGTTTGATTTTTTATCAATTTTTATTGGAAAAATTGAATTAAAATGAATTGTTTATATTATATAATATAACAAAATGGATGATATCAATCATCAAAAAGAATTTTTAGAACACTGTAAGGCCGGAAATATCGATGTTCTTCGTGAATATTACAACAACTATTATGACGAAATATTTCAGAATCGCGAAGACAATGACAAATATTTTAGAGTCGTTTGTGAAGCCGGTTTTTTAGAGGGCGCCCAATTCTTATACGAGATGGTCCCCAATATTGACGTGTCATCCATGGTTGAATATCCATTCCGATATGCTTGTATAAATGGACACTTGCGAGTAGCCCAGTGGTTGGTTTCAATAAAACCTGAAATAAAAGTCGATATTTGGAACAATTACGCCTTCTTCTCTTGTTGCTGTAGCGGTCATTTGGACGTTTTGAAGTGGCTTTATGAAATAAGCCCGACTCTTAATGTCGCGTTTTCTCCTTGGACGTGTGAAAAAAGGCATTCGCCGGAGAGTGGGGTCCCCAATTATGAGGCGTTCCGAATGGCGTGTGAGTATGGCCACTTAGACGTCGTTAAATGGCTCCTTGAACTCAATCCGGACACGAATATTTCGGAGTGTGATGAATACGCCTTCCGATGGTCCTGCGGAAACGGTCATCTGGATGTGGTCCGGTTCTTACTGGAACTGAAACCAGATATTGATATGAAGATTTTGGATGAGCAGGTCCTTTTTATGGCGTGTAGGAACGGGAAGTATGAAGCCGTCGAATTCTTATTGGGGTCGCGGGACGACTGGACACTCGGGTTTTTACCAAAATTTTTGGATAAGAGGATGGTGCAAATTATCAACAGATACGTGTTCAATAAAATGACTTGGATGAAGACCGTGATTTCGAATGAGATGGGCGAGGATTGTTCAATATGCTTGTGCGCCTCTGATGAAGGACGGCGGACGCCTTGTGGCCATTACTACTGTTGCGATTGTATTGGGCGGTGGGCGATGGCGAATCATACGTGTCCATACTGTCGCGAATACTTATTTGCTATGCGTTGAATGAGAAAGTTATATATTCTCATGTTTCTATTATAATATTTGGTTGTGTAATCTGATTTTATTTTTATAAAAATTGATGTTCTAGAGTTTATATATGACTTTGTCATATATAAACTGTATAATTCAATAAAAATTATTGCGTTTGAGGTGATGGCTGTTCATTCTCCGTTTTATTGGAGTTGATATTTATATCTCCTGTGCTCAATTTTGGAGCTCTTGGAATACGTGGTCTTGGCCTAATGGCTCTGGATGGGAGCCGAGTTCCGGCTCTCGCTCCGGCCCTCGCTCCGGCCCTCGCTAAACCAGCAAGAGCTCCAGCAAAGAAAAGTTTTGGGCTTGGGTGGTCTTCACTCGCAAATGATAAATTCAAAGCGGACATTATTATATAGCGATATTTTTATTTTAGAAATACAACTTAAAGCGAACTTAATAAAAAATACAAAGGAGATGGCGAATTATAAATACGAACTTTCTATTTATATAATGAATCAGTCTGACACGGAACTCGTGGCCCGATATCGCAAAAAAGTAGGAGAACATAATCAAAAAATTAGAGAGAGTTTATTTCCCGATTCCGGATTCGACATTTTCATGCCTTTCGACGGGGAATATTATTTGAACAATAAAAACTGCGCAATTATAGATGGCGCCAGATTTCTGGGTTTGGGCCTCAAATGCGCAATGCGAAAGCGGGAGGACCCCTGCGGTTTTTACCTCTACCCGAGGTCCAGTATTAGCAAGACGCGGATGCGACTGGCGAACTCCGTAGGTATTATCGACGCCGGATACCGCGGAGAGCTCATCGCCGCAGTGGATACAATGGGCGTATATGGTAGCCACGACATCCATCACATTTGGGGCGAGACGCTTGGGCCCATCAAAAAGTTCGACCGCTATTTCCAGATTTGTGCGCCCGATTTGGCGCCGTTTGCGGTCCAAATTGTTGATAGCGAGGACGCGCTGGGGGCGACTGCGCGGGGCGCCGGTGGGTTCGGTTCGACCGGCGTTTGAGCTTAAAAAAATCGGTGGAGAATTATATAACGATTGATGAACCGGATTAGTTTATTGAATTACGGGCGACTTCCTATTTTGGCCAAGAGATTCTGGACCGCTCTGGCGACCAATAATTCGCGCAAGAATTTCAATAAAGTAGCGAAGATTGAGAAAAAGGACCTCTACGCCATTTGCTACTTTTCACACGCGTATAATCGGACCATCAAGAGCGACCTTGAAATAACGTATAAAGAGAGCCGGATTGAGGAGAAATGCGAGGTTTTCTATTTGGATGGCGTCGTTAATTACGCGCTCCGAAATTATGTCGCATGTCCGAGTAAGTCATACGAGGCGTTGGCGATGACATTGAAGGACCGCGTGGAATTTACTGTGGATGTTGATGATAACTGGGGGCGCGAAATTGTGGGGGACTTCCATTGGGTTCTTCCGAATAGGACGGTGGAACTTTTGGGGAAGATACGGGGCGAATTGGATGATGGGAGGTTCGATGTTTTTTGAAAATTTCTTTTTTGTAAAAAATAATATAAAACTGTCATTTTTATCTTAATTTCTATATTTATATTTTAGTTTGGGTATTCATGAGAATAAACTAATAAATGGGCAAATGTTGGCAACCTTGTCAGAAAGGTAATATTATATATTAAAAAAAATATAAAAATATATATGATAATGGCAAAAAATAAATTTTTTAATTCTAATACGTATATTTAAAGAAATAATAATATAATATAAGTATAAATGGCAGATTTTGAGATATTTAGTGTTAAAAATTATGAAAATGCTAATTATAATTTCATAAAAAATAATACAATATTTTATGATGATATTGATGAATTATGTGAGGAATTAAAGAAAGATAATTATTATCATTTTCGAGTTCATAAAAATAAAGAATATATTATTTTTGGAGATTTAGATAATTTTCAACTTGGTATAGAAAAATTTAAAGAAATTTTTATTAATTTTTTAAATAATAATTATACAATCAAGATTGAAAATATTGATATTAAATATACAATAAATGATAAAAAAAATTATTCTTTTCATTATAGTGTTCCAAAACTATTTGGGACCTTAGAAAAAATTAAAGAAATACATACTAATTTATTAAAACTATATAAAGATGTATTTATATTTCAAGGTGAAAAAAAAATTGAAAAATGCGTAGATACAACAATATATTCTGAACATTGGTATAGATGTCCAAATCAATCAAAAGGTAATATTCCAGATATTTCAAAAAATAATAAGCATTTAATTATTTCAGGTGAAATGAAGGATTTTATTATTTATTATATTCCAGAGAATTCATGTAATATTAATGATTATCAATTTATTCAAGAAATTATTAAAACTGAAAACAATAAAAAAACTGAAAACAATGAAAAAACTGAAAACAATGAAAAAACTGAAAACAATGAAAAAATTATAGAAGATAAATTAATTTTAAAGAAAAATACAAATAACAATACTCAATTATCAGTTTATAATAATACAAGTGAATTAAGTTCAATATTAAATCAATCAACATTATATAAAAAAATGTTTGATGAATGTTATAAAAAAGAAAGATTTGAAGTTTATGAGTATTGGATTTCTATTGGAATGGCTATTAAAAATACTTTTTTAAATGAAGATGAAGCATTTGATTTATTTAATTATTATTCAGCAAAAGGCACAAACTATGAAGGATATGAAAAAACTAAATATAAATATACAACATTTATAAAAAAAACTAATAGTAATGGATATACTGTTGCTACAATTCATTATTATGCTATTGAAGATAATAAACCAAAATTTATTGAAATTATGAATAAAAATACATTTGAATTAGGACAGACTGATTTTTGTAAATATTTAAAAATTATTGCAGGATATCGCTTCGTTTATAAAAAATATGATGAATATTATAAATTATATTGTTATAATGGAACAAATTGGGAATGCGATGATGTTATTTTTAGAAAATTTTTAAGTTCTGAATTATATGATTTTTTAAAAACAATATTAATTGAAGTTTATTGGAATCATCGCGATTTTAATAGTTTAAAAAGTAAAATTGAAAAATTAAAAACATTATCATATAAAAAAGAACTTGTTGAAACATATAAAGAAATAGGAACAAATAATAATATTGAATTTGATGATAATTCAAATTTATTTGGATTCACGAATATTGTATATGATTTAGAAAAAGGAGAATTTAGAGAATATAAATATGATGATTATGTATCAATTACTTGTGGATATGAATGGAGAGAACCAACAGAACAAGAAATAGAGAATGTTGAAAATTTAATAAAATCTATAATGCCAATAAAAGATGAACGTGAATTATTATTACAAGTATTATGCACTGGATTAGACGGTAAATGTTTAGAAAAATTTGTTATATTTAATGCAGGAGGTGGAAATGGAAAAGGAGTTATTAATGATTTAATGTTAAAAGCACTTGGTAATTATGGTATGTTAGGAAATAATGGTATTTTATTTGAATATAGTAAAACAGGTAGCAATCCAGAAAAAGCAAATATTCATAAAAAAAGATATGTTGTTTTTAGAGAACCGCCTGAAAAAAATAAATTTGAAAATTCGGTTATTAAAGAACTTACAGGAGGTGGAAAATTCTCTGCAAGAACGCATCATGAAAAAAAATCTGAAAAAGAATTAAATTTAACTATGGTGGTTGAATGTAATAAAAGACCATTATTTGCGGAAGAACCAAAAGAATCTGAAACGAGAAGAATTGTTGATATTTTATTCAGATCAACTTTTACAACAGACGAAACAGCAATCGATGAAAATAAATTTATTTTTATGGCTAATCCAGATTATAAAAGTAAAATATTTCAAGAAACACATAAATTTGCTCTATTAAAAATATTATTTAATACTTATAAACGGTATTTAAACAATAAATGTGTTTTACAAATACCCGAAACAATTAAAAATAGAACACAACAATATTTAGAATTATCATGTGTTATATTACCGTGGTTTAAGGAAAATTACGAAAAAACGAGTGATAAAGAATTTATGAAAGTAAAGGATATATATGATAATTTTTCAACAAGTAATTTTTTTAATAATTTATCAAAAGAAGAAAAAAGAAAATATAATAAAACATTTTTTAATGAATATTTTGAAACTAATATATTTTTAAGAGGATTTTATGCTGAAAGATATAATAATTATCGTTCAGTTATAAAAGGATGGAAACTTAAAATAGACGATGAAGAATAATATAGAAATATATATCTTAATAAAAAATGTTAGAAATGATGTAAAAAAAGTTTGTGGAATATCTAAAAATGTATGGTTTGGGATAAAATATATATCTTAATTTATAGTATGGTTATACATTGTATTTGGTTCATCATATAAAAATACAGGTATTTTTATAAACAATATATTATGTAATTTTTTTAAATGAACCAAACCAATGTATAACCTTACATATAATTTGACTATACATGTCAGATTATATATTTTCTAAAAAATAAAAATCAACATTTTCAACTTAAAAACAAGCTCATATTTATAATGAAAATGTATTCAATCGCGATATTTTACGAAGCGCAAAAACATTGTCGTTGGAAAAAAGTATTAAACAATGTCCTAAAAGAAATAAATATATCAATTTATGAAAATAAAACATTCGAACAAATTATAATTGATATCTACGGCATTTGTAAAAATATTCGAGGTATTGGAATTCTCGCAGTTTATGATATAACATCCGCAATATGTCAATTTCATAAAATAAATATAGATAAAGTCTATATTATTGGGAATGGACCGAAACGCGCAGTTAAACTTCTAAATCTGGCGACGAAAAATCATACAATAAACGCAGATATAAAAATAAAATATGTGGATATAAATGAAATTATCAGCGCGTTTGATAAAGAGTCGGTCGCACTTGATGAAAAGATTCGAAATAATAAAAACGGAGACGTATTTGAAACATTTCTATGTGATTGGCAAAAATCATTTCCAGCTTAAAGACATGCGCCTATATTATAAAAATAAACCAAAAATGTCATCAGCAAACTTAGAATTATTAGTAGAAACGGAGTCATCCCAAGTGTTTCCAATGGTAGCCCACTATTTAAACAATGAACTCGTTTCAACAGCCATAAAAGAAGACAAAAAATCCCATTTTATCATGAAAATTGACATGGTCAATAATTGCTTCGAGGTCCCGAGAACAATGGATATCCTATCCGCCATTGAAATAACTGGCACTTTCGCGGAACCTGCACGAATTTCAACAACGCGGGCGACCCGCCTTTCTGAAATATACCGGCGCATTCAATCAATCGATATTGAAATGGGCGGAGAAATAATAACGCGCGTCTATTTGACGAATGAAATCTGCGAGATTTCAACGAACACGCACTTTTTCACAATTCACATAGCAATGAACAAAATTTTCTACAATTACGAATATATTCCAGTCATCGCTCTCAGATATCACGCAATTAAAATACACGTCCGCGAATTTTTAGAAAGTTCGCCATATGATTTCTATGTATTAGGCGCAGTTCTTGATTCAAATATTCGACCAAACTTTTTGCGAGATGCGATGTCCCTATTATACAAGGATTTCTACAGGTATGATGGAAAGATAACTGGGAACGCAATGAAAGTTATATATGAGTATGGAAGTGGAATGAGCGCGACGAATATGATAAGTTCGCTGTATTTCCGATTTGATGCGAATATGCGGAGTAGGTTAAAGAATATTGAGCTCAAAACTGGGAATGGCAGGACGATTACGATGATTCCACTGAGCCAGATTCAATTTATTAGCGATTATGAGTTTATTATTGACAAATTCTACTATAAGACATTCTTATTCAATACGGTCGTAATTGAGTTTGTATTGAGACAGCCTTTTTACGATACGAGTTTCTCTTTGATAACTACGAACTACAATGTTCTGGTTATCGGAAACGGATTCAGTGGTAAAATGTTCAATAATTTGAGCCGGTCCATTGGCGGAGCGGAAATTGACGGCTTCGATGAAATGTCGGATGCGCTTTATGAAGAAAAAGTTGTTCCGAAGGGGGACCGCGTATGTGGGATTACGCATGAAGAGTTCGAGGATGGCGACGTCCGCGCTATATGTGGGGAGTGTTTTTCAAGCTTCCGGCGGGAAGCGATTGAGATGTGGTTTCATTCGAAGAATCGGCGACTGTGTCCTTGTTGTCGGGAAGAGGATGGCGCGTGGTGGAAACGATGAAATTATTTTGTAATATATATTATGAATAACCAAAAAAGTTATAAGATAGTTGTTTGTTCAAAAAAAATGAGAAATATTCGTGGCGCAAGTCCGGCAGAAGTCGCAAAAAAAGTAGCATTGAAATTACTTGTAAAAAATATATATAATATGTATTTTTCAATTATTGAGATTAAGACAAATAAAATTATTCATTATCAATCGAATAAAAAAGAATTAGTGAGACCATATCATAAAAACGGAAAATTAGTAAAATATCAAATTATCGTTAAAAAGATGGGAAAACAAGTTGGCGGGGAGAATCCAATATATATATATTTTCCAAAAGATAAATATCATATATCAATTAATAATATAAAACGCAACAGTAAAATAATATACATTAAAGATTTAAGTGAAAATAATTGCTTACTATTAGAATTTAAAAAATTTAAAAAATCAGAAAAATCAGAAAAACCTAAATATTATATAGAATTATTAAAATTAAATAGATGTCAGTTTCAAGGAAGTACTAATTTAAAAGCTTTAATAAATTACGCTAACGATTTAAAAAAAACAACTAATTTAATGTATATATTTTTAATAGATGACAGTTATATTCCATCGATAAATATATGTTTATGGTTATTATTTATTTTAGCGACTGGCGAATCTTGGTATAATAAGTTTAGATTTAGATCAGATGATCATGATTCTAACATAGAAAATAATCGTCAAATAATACAAATGAATATTAAAAACTTTATCGATTTAATTATTTCTAATATTAAGTTGTTAAAATCAAATAATGAAAATAATGAAAATAATGAAAATAATGAAAATATCAATTCAATTCTTAATAATTTAAATAATGAAAATAATGAAGAATCAATTATAAATAAAATAACATCATTTTTTAATAAATATGATAAATCAAAAACCGTTCAAGAAGTATTTATTCAGATTAAAAGACAATTACTTGAAGAGAAAATATCTGACGAAGATATAAATATAATTAAAAAAATATTTCACATTATTTTATCATTACGTATAATTAGTTATAACAATAATCTTAAATATACAATACCATAAACAAATTCTTAAATATTTTCTAATATATTTTGTAATATATATTATGAATAACCAAAAAAGTTATAAGATAGTTGTTAGTTCAAAAAAATGAGAAATATTCGTGGAGCAAGTCCGGCAGAAGTCGCAAAAAAAGTAGCATTGAAATTACTTGTAAAAAATATATATAATATGTATTTTTCAATAATTGAGATTAAGACAAATAAAATTATTCATTATCAATCGAATAAAATAGAATTAGCGAGACCTTATCATAAAAACGGGAAATTAGTAAAATACAGAATTGTCAAAATACAGGATTGTCGTTAAAAAGATGTGAAAACAAGTTGGTGGGACATATCAACCAAATTTGGAAGATAAAAAAATGACACAATATATACATTTTTTGAGAAAGATATGTATGATATATATTTTGAAGAAACCGAACGTTTTGGCAGAATAATACATATTACAGCTATTTTCAAAAAAAGTATAGTTTTTTCAAATAAAAATATAGCTTTTTTAAATATATCTGTAAAAACAATTAAGCATCAACCCTCCCTCTGATTATTT
>VFQS010002365.1_pt1 | contig 15574 bp, 17 predicted proteins | sample 3512361 | NCBI WGS metagenome assembly VFQS01 (sample SAMN10412375, study PRJNA504923) | tailings metagenome | isolation source: Relicate 1 Philex TSF3 active mining | place: Philippines
TATATCATTTTTGTCAGGTTTATCCTGACATTTTTGCTATGAAAAATAGACTTGTTGCGAGGGGTCAGCGAGGTGGGAAAAAAGAGTCGTTTTTAGTCCACACGAAGGCTTTTTGAGGGAGTATAGCGGCGCTATATGACCGAAAAATGGTAGGCTTCACGTAAAAAAACACACCTAAAACGCAAATACTTGTACCATAATTCGTATTTTTGGTACAAATTAAAAAAACATGGGACAAAATGTACCATATTATCATTTGGAAAAACTTCCACCGCTGAGGGAAAAAGTGGAAACTATTGAAATTCTTAGACAAACCAACAAATCCACTGCGGCGTTGGCGGAGTTAAAAGGGATTGCAAAGACAATTCCTAATCAGGCGATGCTGGTCAATGCCATAGTATTACAGGAAGCAAAAGATAGTTCCGAAATTGAAAATATTATTACGACGCAAGATGAGCTTTATAAAGCATTGACGGTCAATAAAAATTATATTTCACCAGAGACCAAGGAGGTTGTAAATTATCGTAAAGCGATATTTCATGGATTCAGCCTTGCTAAAAGTCAAGGATTTTTAAGGGTGAATGACATTGTAAGCACCCAACAAGAATTGGTTAATAATACGGCGGGGATTAGAAGTACCCCAGGAACGGTATTAAAAAATGATACGACAGGAGAAGTAGTGTACACACCCCCACAAGACAAAGCTGAAATACTTGACTTATTAGCCAATTTCGTTGACCACTTTAACCAGCAGGATGATTTGTCGCCATTGATAAACCTGGCTATATTGCATTACCAGTTTGAAAGCATCCACCCCTTTTACGATGGAAATGGTAGAACAGGTAGGATCCTCAATATATTGTATCTGATACTGAACGAACGGATGGATGTTCCCATTTTGTACTTAAGTTCTTACATAATTGCCAATAAACCGGAATACTATCGTTTATTGAACCAGACTAATCGGACAGGAAAATGGGAAGAATGGATTATATTTATGCTGAAAGCCGTCGAAAGTACTTCAAAAGATACTATCGCAAGGATTGCGAATATTAAAAATCAGCTTGATTCTACCATACTAAAAGTTCAAAAAAGAGCCCCAAAATTGTATAGAAAAGAACTAGTTGAATTGCTTTTTGAGCAACCATATTCAAAAATTGAGTTTGTAGTAAACAAATTAGGGGTGGAAAGAAAAGCAGCATCGCGATATTTAAAAGAACTTGAGGATATAGGAATTGTTGAATCTCAAAAAGTTGGGAGAGAGACCCTGTATATAAACAAAGAATTGATTGAAATACTGAAAAAATAGACTTGTTGCGAACAATCAACAGGATGCGAGCCGGCACCGAAGGGGCGTATAATTTTGCATCTATGGTACATGAAACTTTTTGAAGACATTTTAGGTTGAAAAGCAAGGGTTTGAATCTCTCGAAGATAGAGCAAGGCCTGTATTTGGCCGCTCTGGGCGCGCGGGTTTTGTCCATAAAAAAATGCGTATGCTTTTCCCTATCGGTGATGACAACATAAAAGGCGGGTATTTCCCGGTATTCAGCTACGGGCTAATCGCAGCCAACGTGCTGGTATTTATCTGGCAGATAAGGCTGGGAGAGTACCAGGAGGCTGCGCTCTACCATTTCGGGGCGATTCCCCGTGAGATTGTCTATGGGCGCGATGTATATACCCTGTTTACCAGTATTTTTCTGCATGGCGGGCTGGGGCATCTCTTCGGCAATATGTTGTTTTTATGGATTTTTGCCGACAATATCGAAGCCAGGATTGGCAACGGCCGCTTCATCGTGTTCTATGTGTTGGCTGGCTTGATGGCGCATGCGGTACATATCTACTTCAACCTCAACAGCAGTATCCCTACGATTGGTGCGAGTGGTGCGATTTCCGGTGTGATGGGGGCGTATTTAGTGATGTTTCCGTCTTCCCGGGTGCGGGTGTTGTTTTTTCTGTTCCCGTTTTACATACCGGCTTTTCTATTCCTGGGAGTATGGATTTACATGCAGGTAGAGAGTGGGATGGGTATTTTACAACATACTGCGGCGGAGGACGGCGTGGCGTACTGGGCGCACATTGGGGGCTTTGTCTTTGGGGTGCTTGCCGGTCTGGCCTTTCGCTCCCTCAGGCGGGAAGCGGTGGAGGGGCGGATGGTGAGCAGCGACTTTGTGGAGTAGGCGACTTAGCATTCGGGTACGGAGATAGCGATATGGACGGCCAATCCGCCGAGGGAGGTTTCTTTGTATTTGTGGTTCATATCCTGGGCGGTTTGCCACATCGTTTTGACGACGCTGTCCAGGCTCACTTTAGCCTTTTCGGGGTCGCTTTCCTGGGCTATTTTAGCGGCGGTGATGGCTTTCACGGCGCCCATGGAGTTCCGTTCTATGCAGGGGATTTGGACTAATCCGCCGACGGGGTCGCAGGTGAGGCCGAGGTGATGTTCCATGGCAATCTCGGCGGCCATGAGGCACTGTTCGGGGCTTCCGCCCTGTCGTTCGCAAAGAGCGGCGGCCGCCATAGCGGCAGAGACGCCAATTTCGGCCTGGCAGCCGCCCATAGCCGCGGAGATGGTGGATCCTTTTTTGAATATACTGCCTATTTCACCGGCTACGAGCAGGAATCGGACGATATCGTCAGGGCTGGGTTCTGGTTCTGTGAAGCACAGGTAGTGCATCAGGACAGCGGGGATAACGCCGGCAGCGCCATTGGTAGGGGCGGTGACGACCCTTCCGAAATTGGCATTTTCCTCATTGACGGCGAGGGCAAAGCAACTGATCCATTTGATGAGTTCTGAAAAGCCGAATTTTTCGTTGCGGATGGCGTGGTACCAGCTTTGCACATCGGTATAGGTTGCATTGGGCAGCAGGCGTTGGTGGAGGGAGGCGGCGCGCCGTTCCACTTGCAGCCCACCGGGGAGGATACCGCTGGTATGGCATCCCCGGTAGATACAGGAGCGCATGACCTCCCAAATATGGAGCAGTCCGTTTTGCACCTCGCTGAGGTTGCGCCAGTGCAATTCGTTCCGGAGGACGATATCCGATATGGAAGCCTGTTGTTGTGCGCAGTATCTGCTTAGGTCGGCAGCGCTTGCGATAGGGAAAGGCAGGGGGGTATCTCCTTCGGCATGGAGGGAGGTTTTGGATTCCCCTTCTTTCACGACGAAGCCGCCGCCGATAGAGTAATACGTGTCGGAGGCAATGAGTACACCTGATTCGTCCCAGGCCTCGAAGCGTAGTCCGTTGGCGTGGAAGGGTAAGGATTCCGAGAAGTGAAAGACAAGGTCGTAGGCGGGGTGGAAGGCGATGGTGCGTTCCCCCATGAGAGATAAGGTCTGCGTATCTGCTACGATGGACGGCAGGGTTTGCACCTCTTCTACGGGTACGGTTACAGGGTTTTTGCCACTGAGCCCCATCAGAATAGCTACATCGGTGCCGTGCCCCTTACCGGTAAGGGCCAGTGAGCCATACAAGTGAGCACATATTCGGACTGTTTGGGAGAGGAGGCTCCTGTGTTGTAGGTCGAGGGCAAAAAGTCCTGCGGCGTGCCAGGGGCCCAAGGTGTGGGAGCTGGAGGGACCAACCCCGATTTTTAGCATATCGAAAACGCTGATTTTTTCCATGTGCGCGGGTTGCTTTGGAATCAGCAAAGATACGCTGTTGCAGGAAAATATCGTGGTTTAGGGTTCAAGTTCCTGGATTTGTTGCAGGATGGAGGCTTTTAAGTCGATAGGAGGGGTTTGTTTTTGGAAGTGACGTTTGAGAAACGTTTTGAAGGCGGGTGCTTCCGGAGGAGGGATGGCGTGCAGGATGAGTTTGGGGAGGGTTTCCGGGGAGAGTTCGGACTCTTGTCGTTCAAGGTCATTGCGGGCGGTGTCGGGGGTGTTCTGGGAGCTTGGAGTAATTGCGTCGGTGAATTCGGGTGCTGTAAAGATTGCGTAGTCCCCTTTCCATTGATGTGCTGATGATCTCGACATGACACGTGTTTTTTGATGAAGGCAAATTCATTTTGGTAAAAAAAAGCTAGCCGTTCTCTGAGTACCCCAGAGAAGCGGCATAGCGTTCCAGTTGATCTTTGAGTAGTTTCCTGGCGCGGTGCAGGCGGGAGCGCACGGTCCCTACCGGAACGTCCAGGATTTTGGCGATTTCGTCGTAGGAGAACTCTTCAATGTCTGCCAGTATGATGACATTGCGGTACGTTTCCCCTAAGGAATTTACGGCAGCGGTTACTTCGTCGCCCATCATTTGGTTGAAGAGTTCCACGCTGAGATCCGTTTGGTTGCGGAAGGGGGAATCCTCATCGCCATGGTGTACGATAAAGTCTTCGTAGTCCACCTTATAGGGCTGCCGAGCCTTTTGGCGGTACTGGTTGATGAATGTATTCCGGAGAATGCGAAAGAGCCAGGCTTTGGCGTTGGTGTCCCGCTGGTACTGGTCAAGTGCCTTGAATGCCTTTAAATAGGTCTCCTGTACCAGGTCGAGCGCGTCATCCTGGTTGTAGGTGAGGTGGTAGGCAAAGTTGTACAAACTTTCGTTCAGGGGGAGTAACTCCTGCCTGAATAGCTCGGATTTTTGCATTGTTCCCGAATCTTGCTGTAAAACGGCTCGAAACATGATAAAAGAGTTTTAATATGGTCGTTTTAACCACGGGACGAGAGATTAACCCACAGCGTGAAAAAAAAGTTCCCGATATTCAAACTATTGAAAAAAAAGTACGGGTTGTACCCCGGGGACGACCTGCTCGAACCATTTTACGGGGGCTGGGTTCTTATCGCCGGTGTAGGTGTCGCAGGCAAAGAAGAGGTAAAAGAGCTGGAGGCCGGGTCCTACGCGGTCGAGGAGTTGTTGCAGGCGCAATTGGCCGGCGTAGGGCTTTTGTTGCAGAAACTCCATACGCCAGGCGTAATACGCTTCGTCGTGGAGTTCTGTCACCTCGAGCAAAAGGGGCTGGGACAGATAGCGCTCTAAAAAACGGCGCGCCAGCACCCCGTGATGCCGCGACCAGTCCCGCGGATGGCCCTTGGACTCCTGGTGCTTGAAGGTGTCGTGTACAAAAGCGATGAGCCGCAAATCCTGGCGCAGGGCAGCGGGCAGCGCGAGCTGGTCAATGTTGTTGAGCACTTCCCGGATGTGTTTATAGACCTCGCCTTCAGGGTGCCCATAGCGAGGGGTGCCCCAGCCCAGGCCATTGAGGAACTCCGGTTCCTCCAGGAACAGGTGTTCCATGTCCGTTTCGGGGCACAACACACGCCGGAAATCGGAGTCGGTCAAAGGTCTGGAAAGTCCGTTCAGCCACATCGTCGTCAAATGATTGCTATAAGAAGACGCTTTTTTCTGTCCCGACCCCTTGCAGAAAGTCTAAAAAGGGCCTTTTTGACCCCTCGAGGATCCCCCGTGCAACAAGTCTGTTAAAAAACACTCTGTTAATGTCGTGTTAAAACAAAATTGTGTTTGTAACAAAGAAAAGAAAATAGAAGTTTCTTAGAGGTGAATTAATTTAATTTATCAGAGAAAACCAAACTTAAAACTTGATTTCTATGAAACAATGGCTTAATCTCGTCCTGGCAGGTATGTTTGGCGGGTTGGTTACATTCGGGGGGATACGCCTCCTGGAAAAGGGCAGTACGGATAGTGCGCAGGTTTCTTCTCTGGCGCGCCAGGTGAAGCTGGTCAACGCAAATGCCGCAGCCATCCCTACGTTCGACTTTTCGGCTGCTGCCGAGCGGGCAACTCCCGCAGTGGTACACATCAAGTCGGAAATGTCCGCGAAGACGGGCTCTCAGGGAAGCCCCTTTGGCTCTCCCTTCGAGGAGTTCTTCGGCCGCAATTTCGGAGGTAGGGGGATTCCGCAGCAAAGCTCCGGCTCCGGGGTAATCTATTCGTCGGATGGCTACATCCTGACCAACAACCACGTGGTAGAATCTGCTACCCACCTGGAGGTCACGCTCTCCGATAACCGGAAGTTCAAGGCCAAAGTAGTGGGGACCGACCCCAAGACGGACCTGGCTGTCCTCAAAATCGAAGGCGATAAACTCACCCCGATGGAAATGGGCAACTCCGACGAGGCCAAGGTAGGGGAATGGGCCCTCGCCGTAGGCAACCCCTTCGACCTGACTTCTACCGTCACTGCCGGAATCATCAGTGCAAAAGGGCGTAACATCCAACTGCTCGGAGGGGGTACCGCCATCGAGTCGTTTATTCAAACGGATGCCGCGGTGAACCCCGGCAACAGCGGAGGCGCCCTGGTGGACGCATCGGGTAAGCTCATCGGTATCAACACGGCTATCGCTACCCGCACCGGCGCCTTCTCGGGCTATAGCTTTGCCATCCCCATCAACCTGGCAAAGCGCATCGCCGACGACATCATCGAATTCGGCTCCTATCAGCGGCCCTTCCTGGGCATCAGCATCAGCGACCTCGATAGCGAATACGCCAACGAACTGGGGGTTGACCTGTCGCAGGGCGTCGTAGTCGAAGAGTTGTCAGACGGTGGCTCCGCACAGTACGCCGGTATCCTGCCCAAAGACGTGATCACAGAGGTGGACAGCCGCTCCGTGAAGTCCGTTGCCGAACTTCAGGAGGTCGTGGGCCGGGCCAAAGTCGGCGATACCATCGACGTGACCCTCTATCGCAAAGGCAAGCGGATACAAGTCCCGGTACGTCTGCGCAAGAACAGTTCTACAGAATAAGTTTGTTTTTCGTTTAATAACGCATGGTTTGTCCGAGGCGCCTCCAGGAGTTGCGCCTCGGACTTTTTTTTGTATGCAGCTTTGGCGATGCGGGCGTAGTGCGCGTCTATTCGGAAGAATAATTCTTTGAAAAAAAGGATTTTACGAAAAAAAATCTTGTAAAACGCCTGTAAAAACACGGAACAGGAGGCGTTGTTTCGTCCTTGACTGCGCTGAAAAGGTGTCGTTCCTTTGCAGATAAAACGATGAAGCAAGGATGGCGTACTCTGGGGAACGATCTGCTGAACCTTTTCTGGCCCCGGCTGTGTCCAGGCTGTACCGCCGCTGGCATGGCTGCTGAAGCCTTGATTTGCCTGCAATGCCAGGCCCAACTGCCCTACACCGGCCACCACTACACCTTGGAAAATGCTTTCACCCGGCGCTTTTGGGGGCGTTTGCCCATTGAAAGCGGGGCGGCTATGCTGACCTTCAGCAAAGGCGGCCGCGTACAGCACTTGCTGCACGCGCTGAAATACAGAGGCCGCCAGGATCTGGGGGTTTACCTCGGGCGGGTATATGGGAATATGCTCGTCCGCTCGCCCTGGTTTACTGAGGTACAGTTGATCCTGCCAGTCCCTTTGCACCCCCTCCGCCTGCGGGAGCGAGGCTATAATCAAAGTGCTTGTCTCGCCCAGGGGTTGTCGGAGACGATGGGGGTTCCCTGGTCCGGGCAGCACCTGCTGCGCGTACAACAGACAACGACGCAGACACACAAGTCTCGGGTCGGGCGCTTTGACAACGTGTCGAGCGCTTTCGCACTGGAGAAGCCGCTGCCACTGGAAGGTAAAAGAGTTTTGCTGGTGGACGATGTGCTCACTACCGGCGCTACTCTGGAGGCCTGTGGGGCGCTGCTGCGGCAAGTGCCAGGCGTGCGGGTCAGCCTGGCGACCATCGCGATGGCAGCGGATTAGACCTACGCACGAACCACACGCCCTTAGCCTTCTACCAGGGTTCCGATGGATTCGCCCTGGAGGATACGTTTGAGGTTGTCCGGGTTGTTGACGTCGAAGACGATGATGGGGATGTTGTTTTCCTGGCAGAGGGTGAAGGCCGTCATATCCATAACGCTGAGCCCCAGGCTGATGACTTTGGCAAAGGTGAGTCGGTCAAAGCGGGTGGCATGAGGGTCTTTTTCAGGGTCTGCGGTGTATATGCCGTCCACGCGGGTTCCTTTCAGGATGACGTTGGCATTGATTTCATTGGCGCGCAAGGCGGCGGCGGAATCGGTGGTGAAATACGGACTGCCCGTTCCGGAAGAAAAGATGACCACACGGCGCTTCTCCAGGTGGCGGATAGCCCGACGGCGGATGTACGGCTCTGCGATTTGCTTCATTTCTATGGCAGAGATGAGGCGGGTATAGACGCCAAGCCCTTCGAGGGCTGACTGCAGCGCCATACCATTGATGACCGTAGCCAGCATCCCCATATAGTCTCCTTGTACGCGTTCAATACCTGATTTTTCCGCTTGCAGGCCGCGGAAAATGTTCCCGCCGCCGATGACGATAGCCACTTCGGCCCCCATATCGACCACTTCTTTGATTTGGTTGGCATAGTGGTGGAGCATATCGGCGGAAATGCCGAAGCGCTGTTCTCCCATCAGCGATTCTCCGCTGAGTTTCAAAAGGATGCGTTTGTATTTCAAGTTGGGCATGTGGATAGTGGCTTGGTTGGATAAAAGCTAAGAATCAGACTGTACGACCCCGTGCAATAAGTCTTTTGAGGGTTGCCGTACAGACCTGTCAACGAGCGAATACGAGGATACCCGCAAAGAGGGCACGAAAAAGCCCTGTACGGGGCGGAGGGTAGAATCCGCTTTGTACAGGGCTTTTTTGTGCCGCGGCGAACGGTCGGGGGAGCAGGCTACTGCTGGCCCCCCTGACCGTTTCTGGAATATACTGCCGAGGAAATCAACCCAGTTTGACATGCTTGAAGCTGGTTACGGTCAGGTCTTTATGAACGGACTTGAGGTAAGCGGCTACGGTAAGCTTGCTGTCTTTGACGAAATCCTGGTTGAGCAGGGTGCTGTCTTTGTAGAACTTGTTGAGTTTGCCGAGGGCGATTTTTTCGAGCATCTCTTCGGGCTTGCCTTCGTTACGGGCAATCTCCTTACCGATTTCGATTTCCTTTTCGATGATGGAGGGGTCCACGTCGCCTTTATCCAGGGCAACGGGGTGCATAGCAGCCGTTTGCATAGCTACATCGCGTCCGGCATCATAGTATGCGGCATCGGCGAGGTTGAGGCCTACCAGCACAGCAGCTTTGTTGCCCATGTGGATGTAGGGACATACCTGTGCGGCTTCCACGTGTGCGTATTCGGCGAGTTCGAGTTTTTCACCGATGACGCCGATTTGCTCTTTCACTTTGCCATCAATGGTGAGGCTGCCGTCGAAAGGAAGTTGCAGCAGTTCCTCGCGGGTAGCGGGGAAGTTAGCCAGGGCTATTTCCCCAAACTTGCGGGTGAGGGCTACGAAATCTTCGTTTTTAGCCACGAAATCGGTCTCGCAGCTCAGCTTGACGATCACGCCGCGGGTACGGTCGGGCGATACGATAGCCAGGACGGCACCTTCGGTCGCTTCGCGGTCTGCGCGTTTGACGGAGAGTTTTTCGCCTTTTTTGCGGAGGACTTCGATTGCTTTTTCGAAATCCCCTTCCGATTCAGTGAGAGCCTGCTTGCAATCCATCATGCCTGCGCCGGTCATGTCGCGCAGTTTTTTAACGTCAGCAGCGGAAATATTTGCGCTCATTATAATTTGGTGGTTGGTGGTAAAAAAAGTCAGGAGCGATTAACCTGCGGCTTCTTCCTTTTCCGGCTTGATAGACTTGCGCTCTTCCAACCCTTCGCGGATGGCCTGCACCATGTATTCCGTGATGATGCGGATGGATTTGGAAGCGTCGTCGTTGCCCGGGATGGGGAAATCCACCTTGTTGGGGTCTGCATTGGTATCTACGATACCGAAGGTGCGGACTCCGAGGCGTTGTGCTTCTGCTACGGCGATGTGTTCGTGTTCGATATCCACGATGAAGATGGCTGCCGGCAGGCGGGAGAGGGTAGAGATGCCGCCGAGCACCTTGTCGAGTTTATCGCGTTCACGAGTAAGCGTGAGGCGTTCCTTTTTGGTGACGCTGGTGAGGGAGCCGTCGCCGAGCATGCGCTCGATGTTTTGCATTTTCTTGACGGAGCGGCGCACGGTGTTGAAGTTCGTCATCATACCGCCGAGCCAGCGCTCGGTGACGAAGGGCATGCCCACGCTTTTAGCGGCATTGGAGACGATGTCGCGGGCCTGCTTTTTGGTGGCCACGAACATGATTTTCTTACCCGACTTGGCGAGCTGGCGCATAGCGTTCGCAGCGCGATCCAGGCACTCGGACGTGCGGTTGAGGTCGATGATGTGGATACCGCGGTGTTCCATAAAGATATAGGGAGACATTTTCGGGTTCCACTTTTTCTTGAGGTGGCCGAAGTGCACACCGGCATCGAGCAATTCTTTATAAGTTGGTTTGTTCATTTTTTCCAAGTTAAAAAGATAAGGAAAAAGAGGCGTTGTGCATTAGCGCTTGCTGAACTGGAAGCTCTTGCGCGCCTTGGGTTTGCCGTACTTTTTGCGTTCGACTTCGCGCGCATCCCGGGTGAGGAACTTGCGGGACTTGAGGGGCTTGCGGAAGTCTTCGTTCAACTGGACCAATGCGCGGGAGATGCCCATGCGCACCGCTTCGGCCTGGCCTTTGAACCCGCCGCCCATCACATTGACCTTGATATCGTACAGGCTGGCCACTTCTACCGTTTCCAGGGGAGCCGTCACCGCCGTCTGAATGTGGATCTGGGGGAAGTACTCTTTGAGCTCCCGACCGTTGATCTCGATTTTTCCTTCGCCTTTTTTCAGGTAAACACGGGCCACAGAGGCCTTTCTTCTACCTGTTGCATTAATCATATCCATACGCGTAAGCAATATTTAGCGTCCGTGTTTTTCGAACTTTGAGAGAACTGGATTAAAGATTGAGCGGTTCCGGCTGTTGGGCAGCGTGTGGGTGTTCCGCGCCCTCATAGACGAAAAGCTTTTTGAACATGGCCCGTCCCAGGCGATTCTTGGGCAACATGCCTTTCACACCGCGCTCGACCACCAGGATGGGACGCTTGCTGAGCACTTCTTTCGCCGTGGCGATTTTCTGCCCGCCGGGGTAGCCGGAATAGGTCTGGTATTCTTTTTGGAACAGTTTCTGGCCTGTGAACCGTACTTTTTCCGCATTGACCACAATGACATAGTCCCCTGCATCGAAATGCGGGGTATAAGAGGGCTTGTGCTTGCCGCGCAGTACGGAAGCAATGCGCGAGCAAAGGCGGCCTACTATCTCGCCCTCTGCATCTATGATGTGCCATTTGCGCTCCACAGTCCCTTTGTTCGCGTGTATCGTCTTGTAACTCCGAGTATCCACAACAATTGCTGTTTAATGATGAAGAATGTGTATTCGCGTTTTTTACTAAAGTGGTGCAAATGTAGGTGCCTTTTGCACATTGCGCAAACTTTTCGAAAAAAAACTTCAATCTTTTTTTACCTAATAAATTGAAAAACAGCGAAAATTTTGACCTGTTGTGATAATCGTGGCGCTTCCCGGTCGTCGTGGCGGGGGAGAATCGCAAAAACCTTTCTCCGGGTGCTGTGTTACATGCAATAAAACAGTACGTTATGAACAGAAGGGTGTTTTTGAAAGAAATGCACAAGCCGGTTCTGCTGACCTGCGCCATTTGTATGGGTGCCTGTACCAAAGAAGATCCCATACCCGATCCGGGCACCCCCCCGAGCAACAGCCGCCTCACGGTGGATCTCGGCGCGGAGCTCCTTGCGATAGGGGCATTCGTGACGGGCCCCAATGTAATCGTGGTGCGACTGGCCGCAGGAAATGTTCCTTCCTCTTTCGTGGCAGTGCAGCGGGCCTGTACCCATCAGGGTACCGACGTCAACTGGAATGCAGGTGCCCGGGAGTTCATATGCCCCAACCATGGGGCGCGTTTCAATACCAGTGGAGTGAACGTAGGGGGACAGTCCACCTCCGCACTCCCCCGATATTCCGTTTCCATACAGGGAAATACCCTCACGGTAAGCTAAGAGCGCTATCCGGTATGTTCTGTCGGGCCGCGTTGGCCCGGCAAGAAATTCCCGAGTACGCGCTAACTTATGTATTCCGTACATTGCGGCCCGTTTCCTCAGCGCCTCCGCGGAGAGGACATGCCCGTTTATAGCCACACTGACTTATAAACCAGTCTGTTAAACGCAACACAAGAATCCTGATGAAAGACGACCTGACCATACCCCTCAGTCCAAAGAGCGAAGATCCCGGAGCGGCGCTGCGAAAGAAAGACCATATCAAGATGGCTTTCCAGTCGCAGGTGCCGCATGGCGACCTGGATGGGCGCTTCTATTACGAGCCTTTGCTCAGCGGGCATCCCGACAAGGGGAGTTGGCCGGTGTTTTCGTTTTTGGGAAAAACGATGCGCGTGCCGTTGTGGGTATCCAGTATGACCGGCGGCACCGGGTTGGCGCACCGAATCAATCACAACCTGGCCCGCGCTTGCGGGGAATTCGGTATGGGCATGGGCTTGGGTTCCTGCCGGCAGCTGCTGTACAGCGATGAGTTCCTGCATGACTTCTCCGTGCGCCCCCTCATAGGCCCGGATTATCCGCTCTTTGCCAACCTGGGCATCGCCCAGGTAGAACAACTCGTCGAGAGCCACAAACTGGACCTGATAGACGAACTGATCCACAAGCTGGATGCCGACGGGCTGATTATTCATATCAACCCATTTCAGGAGTGGCTCCAACCGGAAGGCGACCGCTACCGCCACCCCCCGCTCGAAACGATTGCAGCGGTGCTGGACCACGTATCCTACCCCATCATCGTCAAGGAAGTCGGCCAGGGAATGGGGGTAGAGAGCCTGCGCGCCCTCCTCCAGATGCCCGTCGCCGCCCTCGATTTTGCCGCGGCCGGGGGAACCAACTTTTCAAAACTGGAACTCCTGCGCAGCAGCCCCCAAAAATCGGAGATCTTTGGTCACCTGGCCCATATCGGCCATACCTTCACCGATATGGTGGACATGGTCAACAGCCTTTCCACCGAACTGGGGGATAAAGTGCGCTGCCGACAGGTCGTCGTATCCGGCGGGGTGAAGCACTTCCTGGATGGGTACTACGCCATCCGGAAGTTGAGCCTGCCCGCAGTCTATGGCCAGGCATCTGCCCTGTTGCAGTACGCCCGGGAAGATTATGGTATCTTGCAGTCCTATGTGTCTGCTCAAATAGAGGGCCTGGAGCTGGCCAGGGCATTCTTGCGAATCAGAAATTAGTTCAGGGAGTGGAAAAACGGGTAGAAAGTTTCTCGAAAAAGGGCAGGGAAGAGAAGATAGCCTGGCTGAACCGCGCTTTCCTCGCATCAGACGGCGACCTCGCATCGGTGCTGGCAGGCTACCTGCACCCCGATGAGGGCGTGCAACGGGTATTGAACGGACTGAGCGAAAATACACTCTGCAATTTCCCCATGCCCTACGGGATTGCGCCCAACTTTCTGATCAATGGGCGCTGGTACGCCGTGCCTATGGTTATCGAGGAGAGTTCAGTCGTGGCAGCCGCATCCAGCGCAGCCAAATTCTGGTCGCTGCGGGGCGGCTTTCAGGCGCAAGTGCGTACCACCGTCAAACTGGGGCAGGTGCATTTTAGCTACAAAGGGGATAAACCTCAACTCTTCGCGCTGCAGAAGGACCTTTTCGCGCATCTGCTGGCAGACGCCGCTCCCGTCACCGCCAATATGGCACAGCGGGGCGGCGGGGTGCTGGGTATGGAACTGCTGGACTTCACGCACCTGGAACCCCACTACTTACAGCTTCTGGTGCGCTTCGAAACCTGCGATTCGATGGGGGCTAACTTCATCAACTCGGTGCTGGAGCAGTTTGCGAGGGGTCTGCTCGATTTTATAGACCGATGCCCGGAGTTCGCCGCAGACCCGCCGGAAGTGGACATCATCATGGCCATTTTGTCAAACTTCACCCCGGAGTGTATCGTGCGGGCAGAGGTTTCCTGCCCCGTGACCGCCCTGGACGGGGTAGATGACGGGATGAACGGCACCGCTTTTGCCGAAAAATTCAGAAAGGCAGTCCGCATCGCAGAGATTGACCCCTACCGCGCAGCCACCCACAACAAAGGGATATTCAACGGGGTGGATGCGGTGGTGCTGGCCACCGGCAATGATTTCCGCGCAGTGGAGGCCTGTGGCCATGCGTTTGCCGCCGCCCCGGGCACTTATCGAAGCCTCAGCCATTGTACGATAGAGGAGGGTGTATTCCGTTTCTGGATGGATCTCCCTCTGGCCCTCGGCACGGTGGGCGGCCTCACCAAATTACACCCTCTGGCCCGGCTTTCCCTGGACATCCTGGGCAACCCCGGTGCGCCAGAGCTGATGGAAATCGTAGCCGCCACCGGCTTGGCCCAAAATTTTGCAGCCCTGCGCTCTTTGGTGACGACCGGAATACAAAAAGGGCATATGAAGATGCACCTGGCAAATATCCTGCACCATCTGGGGGCCTCGCCAGGGGAGGCCGATGCGGCTACGGCTTATTTTGAACAGCACGTGGTCTCTTTCTCCGGCGTGCGTGAATTTTTACAACACTATCGCCTGGGGCAGACGCCCCGCTCATAAAGCAAGCGTATGGCCTCGAATCTGCCCGTACAATGGCGCGCCCATGGCAAACTGCTGCTAAGCGGTGAATATGCCGTTTTGGACGGGGCGCTCGCCCTGGCATTGCCCACCCGCTTCGGACAGGAACTCGAGGTGTCGGAAGTACCCGGTGCGGCAGGGCTGCTGCATTGGGAAAGCCTGGATGCAGAGGGCAAACCCTGGTTTAGCGCTTCTTTTCGGACTACCGACTGGTCTTGTACAGAAGAAATACCCTCCGAAACCGCGCGATGGATAGAACGGCTGGGCCGGGCGGTCCAGGCTGCGAAACCAGAGTGGCTGGAGGGGGCACCGGCCCTGCGCGTGCGGACCCGACTGGATTTTCCCCGCGACTGGGGGCTGGGCAGCAGTTCTACCTTGGTATCTCTCCTGGCGCAATGGGCCGATGTGGACCCCTACGCTTTGCTCGCCGCCAGTTTTGGGGGCTCGGGGTACGATATTGCCTGCGCCCGGGCTGCCGGACCGCTCTTATTCCAGCGAAGAGCGGCTACCGCCGCATACGTGGAAGTGCCTTTCAACCCCGTATTCCGGGGGCAGCTATTCTTTTTGTACCTGGGAAAAAAACAAAATAGCCGCGATGGGATAGCGCGCTACCGGGCGCTGGGGGCCGGTACGCAGCGCCTGATACAAGAGACGAGCGCCCTGACCTGGGGCCTCGCCGCGGCGGGTGAACTCGATCCGTTCGAGGCCCTGCTGGACCAACATGAAAAACTGATTGCGGGCGCTTTGCAGCTCAGTCCCGTCGGGGCAGAGCTGTTTCCCGATTATTGGGGGAAAGTCAAGTCCCTGGGCGCCTGGGGAGGGGATTTCGCCCTGCTGAGCAGTCGGCGCCCGGAAGCGGAGACCCGCCGCTATTTTTTGGAAAAAGGCTTCCCCATCCTCATTCCGTACGATGCACTCATTCTAAATCCATACTCGCCATGCCCACCCAATGGTACGACGGCCGGATAACCCGGATTGAAGCCCTCCACGCAGATACCCGCCGCTTTTTCCTGGAAGTTCCGCAAATAGAGGCCTTCGACTTTCAGCCGGGCCAGTTCATCACGATGGACCTGCCTATCCACGAAAAGCGCCTGCACCGCTGGCGCAGCTACTCGATCGCGAGTGCGCCAGATGGAGGCAACGAGA
>VFQS010002367.1_pt1 | contig 15549 bp, 16 predicted proteins | sample 3512361 | NCBI WGS metagenome assembly VFQS01 (sample SAMN10412375, study PRJNA504923) | tailings metagenome | isolation source: Relicate 1 Philex TSF3 active mining | place: Philippines
TGGGGTGAACGACGGGGCTCGAACCCGCGACATCTCGGACCACAACCGAGTGCTCTACCAGCTGAGCTACGCCCACCATGTGCTGTACAGGGGCTTACTTTACCCGCTTACCTCTTCGGGGGTCGAATTGTTAGCAGGGTTTACGAAGAGCGCTGTGCGGTAATACGCCAATTCAGCGATGGAATCTTGAATATCGCCAAGCGCGCGGTGATTGCCGGTCTTAGCAGGGGATGCGAAGTAGGTCTTTGGGTGCCAGCGGCGGGCAAGTTCTTTAATCGATGAAACATCGATGGTGCGGTAGTGCAGGTATTCATTGAGCTTTGGCATATCGCGTGCGATGAAGTTGCGATCGACAGATACAGAATTTCCGGCAAGTGGTGATTTACCTGGCTCAGTACCTGATGCCTGCAGGTACTCCAGAATCTTCTCTTCGGCTTCAGATACTGAAATGCCAGATGGAATCTCAGTGATCAGGCCTGAAGCAGTGTGCATATTCTTCACAAAGTCATTCATGGCATCGAGCTGGCCTTGGGTCGCATGGATAACGACATCCACGCCTTCGCCAATAACGTTGAGCTCTGAATCGGTAACTAGGACGGCTATCTCAACGAGCGCATCGGTGGCCAAATCTAGGCCGGTCATTTCACAATCGATCCAGATTAGGTGTGGGAGCTCGGTAGCCATGGCGGAAAGGGTACCGACTGCACGGGCGCTCGCCCGCCAGTTTGATTTCACCATTCGTTCACCTGGTGTTCACTTACATTCTCATTATCGACTCTCAACTCCAGCCATTATCTGCCCATGGCATCTGAGCTCAAAGAGCGCGTGACACCTCCTGCTCCGCGCGAGATAACTACCCAGCCGCGTCGCTCAGATCAGATTTTCCGCGCAATCGTTACCACTGGCGGAATGGCATCGCTGGTAATTCTCGGATTGATTGCACTCTTCTTATCTATCAAGGGTGTTCACATCCTTGTTGAAGAAAAGTTCGCCTTTATCACTGGCTCTTCGTGGGAAGTCGTCACTGATGAAAGCGGAAATATTGTTGATTCCAAATTCGGAATTGGCGCGATGCTTATCGGAACCATGCTTTCGGCCGTCATTGCAATTCTTGTTGGAGTTCCAATCTCAGTTTTAAGCGCTCTCTACCTAACTTTCTATGCAAGCGGCCGCGTCAAGAAATTCCTCATCTCTGTGATCGATTTGATGGCGGCTTTTCCTTCGCTCCTTTTTGGTTTTTGGGGCTTCTTTATCTTTATGTCGTCGGCGGAATACTGGGCCAAACTAATCAATAAGTATTTGGGCTTTATTCCACTCTTTGATGTGCCAACGCCAATTTTTGAGCGCTCACCATTTATCGCAGGCCTAGTCCTTGCAATTATGATTATTCCAATCGTCACATCAATTTCTCGTGAAATCTTTGATCAGACTCCACTTGATCGCGTTCAGGCTGCCTATGCACTTGGCGCAACAAAGCTCGCCATGATTAAGGCCGTTGTTATTCCTTATGGTCGCGGCGGCATCATCGGTGGCGCCATGCTCGGTCTTGGCCGCGCGATGGGTGAAACCGTTGCTGTTTACACAGTTCTTAACGTGGTTTATCAAGTGAACTGGCAAATTCTCTTTGGTGCAGGTGGAAACGTTGCATCTCTCATTCTCCTCAAGTTTGGAGAAGCTGGCCCATACGAAGTAGATGCGCTGATGGCTGCGGGCCTTATCCTGTTCTTGCTCACACTTCTTGTAAATGCAATTGCTGACCTCTTAATCAATCGCTTTGGAGGTAAGGGTCGATGACCGCAACGATTCCAACTCCGCAAAAGCCTTGGCAGCCAACAGCTATCGACCGGCTAGAAGATGCACTTATCGTTTTTGCAGCCTTCGGGCTCGCCGGAGCGTCAGTTAAGTTCACAGGGCTCAATGGCAAACTCGGCTTCTTTGTTTCGCTTTTCTTTGCGCTCCTTATTCTTAACTTTGGATTCCACTACCTAAAGCGAGGTAGTGCAGCGGCTAAAGATTCGCTGCTTAAAGTTTTCGCCGTAATGGCCATCGTTGTTACGTTGATTCCAATTGTCAGCATTATCGCTACCGTTGTCAGCAAGGGTTACAAAGGCTTGCACTGGGGTCTGCTTACAAAAGATATGGCGTTGGCTTCGGTTAACGATCCGATTGCAGCAGGCGGACTTCTGCACGCACTGCTTGGCACAATCATCATGGTCGGTGGCGCGCTCATCCTCAGTTTCCCAATAGGTGTACTGACTGCGCTCTACCTCACTGAAATTCGTGGACCTCTGACACAGCCAATCCGATTCCTTGTTCAGGCTATGTCCGGTGTTCCATCAATCGTTGCTGGTCTCTTTATCCTCTCTAGCTTGATCTATCCCGTAACTAAAGAGCTTTCGGGTCTGATGGGTTCTCTCGCCCTGACCATCTTGATGATCCCAACCATTGCTCGTACCTCTGAAGAGATGTTGCGCCTGATTCCAAATGAACTGCGCGAGGCTGGAGTGGCACTCGGTGGTACGCAATGGCGCACAGTTGCTGGCGTCATTCTTCCAGCAGCAAAGAGCGGTCTTGTTACCGCAATCATTCTGGGAATTGCACGCATTATTGGTGAAACAGCACCGTTGCTTCTTGTATCAGGCGGTGGAGATGCAACAAACCTCAACCCAACACAAGGCGCGATGGGATCTCTTCCGTATTACATCTGGAAATCATTTCTTACCGGAGGAACACCAGAAGCCTTTGCGCGCGCATGGGGCGGAATGTTGGTTCTACTTAGCTTTATCTTCATTCTCTTTGGGCTAGCTCGCTACTTAAGCGGAAGAAAGGTTGGGTAGCACGATGACGCAGACCAATGAATTCAACAATAACGAGAAGGACGAATCGATGACCACATCTCAGACAACTCCATCTTCACTTGCCAGCGTTGCATCAGCGCGCACCTTGTCGCAGCCAGGCACATCACTTCTCGGAACAGGTCTTGAAACACGTGGAGTACATGCATGGTTTGGAAAGAAGCACGTCCTCTCTGATATCAGCCTTGATTTCGCGGCAGGCACAGTCACAGCACTGATTGGACCATCAGGTTGCGGTAAGTCAACATTTATACGAACACTCAATCGCATGCATGAATTTATTCCGACAGCTGCAATGGCTGGTGAAGTACTTCTTGATGGAAAAGATATTTATGCGCCAGGCACCGATGTCACCAAGATTCGCCTGCGCGTAGGAATGGTCTTCCAGAAGCCAAACCCATTCCCTTCAATGACTATCGGAGAAAACGTTCTCTCTGGCCTGAAGCTAGCGCAATTAAAGAAAGAAAATACCGATGAGCTTCTGGAAACTTGCTTGACTCGTGCAGGTCTCTGGAATGAAGTCAAGGATCGACTAGACGAACATGGTGGCTCGCTCTCTGGCGGCCAGCAACAGCGCCTCTGTATTGCTCGTTCCCTGGCCGTTGCACCCCAGGTCTTGTTAATGGATGAACCATGTTCAGCACTCGACCCGGGATCAACTTTTAGAATTGAAGAGACAATTGCAGAGCTTGCCAAGTCAATGACTATCGTCATTGTGACCCACAATATGCAGCAGGCTGCTCGCGTCTCTGACTACACCGCCTTCTTCCTCTCTGATGGCGGTCCTGGTGAAATGATTGAGGCGGCACCAACAAGCAAAATCTTCTCCTCGCCTCAAGATAAGCGCACTGAAGATTACGTCACAGGCCGTTTCGGCTAAACCCATTTGTTCACCTTCTAGAACCTAAACGTTTACCAAATTGTGGCTCGCCGGTAACGCTTAAAACGTAACTTCGCCCTCGTAGGGAGTACCTACCAATTAGCACAAGGGGAATAAATGAAGTTTTCAAAGAAGGCCAAGGCTCTGGTTGTAGCCGGCTTTATTGCAGTTGCATCTGCAACTCCGGCACACGCAGTAGATCTACAAGGATCTGGCGCATCATTCGTTGACCCACTTCTCCAGGCTTGCAAAGCAGGCTTTGCCAAAACTACAAATCACTCTTATGTCTACACATCAACCGGTTCAGGTACAGGTAAGAAGAACTCAGATTCAAAGATTGGCGATTTCTGGTTCTCAGATTCTGCTCACACGGCAGCTTCAAAGCGTTCAACAGTCTTCCACGCACCAATCGTTGCTGCTCCAATTGCAGTTCTTGTAAATCTTCCTGCGAAGAAGGACATCTACCTATCTCCAACAACCGTTGCGAAGATCTTCGCTGGCGAAATCACAAAATGGAATGATCCAGCAATCGCTGCAGATAACAATCGTTCAGTGACAACAACTGTCTATAAGAAGGATGCACAAGGAAACGCTGTTAAGGATAAGAGCGGAAATCCGGTTGTTCTTCGTTCAGGCACAAAGTCAATTATCTACACACTTCCAAACCAGCCAATCAAGGTGATCTTCCGTGCAGACGGATCAGGAACCACAAATAACTTCACCAAGTGGCTTAATGGAGTTGCTCCTTCAGTCTGGACCAAGCCAGCTAACGATGCCTTTACAACAGCGTTCCCAGGCAACATCAACGCATCTGGCAACATCGGTCGCATCGTTGGCGCTAACCAGTCACAAGGTATTGCAACACTTGCTGCAAAGACCAAGTACTCAATTACATATGCTGAAAAGAACTGGGGAGATGCATACGGTCTCCGTGCTGCATACATCGGTAACGCAGCTGGAAACTTTACATATCCAGATTCAGGTGCAGTATCAGCATTCCTTGGTGAAGCAAGCCAAGATGCTAATGGGATCGTTACCTACGACTATGGAACAAAGGTTGCTGGCGCCTACACACTCGGCATCATCTCCTACATGCTCGTGGAAACTTCATATGCAGATAAGGCTCGCGGGGCAGCTGTGAAGCAACTCGCTGAGTACATCTTGTCTCCAGCATGCTCTGCAGTTGATCCGAAACTTGGATATGTGGTTGTTTCAGGCACATTCCTTGATAAGGCAAAGGCACAGATTGCGAAGATGAATAAGTAAGAACTGACAAATAGAGCTGGGTAGGCCACTTTGGTGGGCTACCCAGTTTTGTTTTTACCTAAAGATTGGAAATCTGCGCGCCTGGCAGGAATCGAACCTGCGACCTACCGCTTAGAAGGCGGTTGCTCTATCCGACTGAGCTACAGGCGCCTGCAGGGTCGTATGGCGCAATTGTAGCGAGTAAGGTTGCGCACTATGGCTGAGTTCATTTACACGATGAAGAAGGCGCGTAAAGCGCATGGTGAGAAGGTAATTCTCGACGACGTAACTTTGATGTTTCTGCCTGGCGCAAAGATCGGCGTTGTAGGTCCCAATGGTGCAGGTAAGTCAACTGTTCTGCAGATTATGGCTGGTCTACAACAACCATCAAATGGCGAGGCCTATCTAACTCCTGGCTACTCAGTCGGAATTCTTCTCCAAGAGCCACACCTCAATGAAGAAAAAACTGTTCTTGAAAATGTGCAAGAAGGCGTCGCTGAAACCATGGAGATGGTTCGCCGCTTCAATGAAATCTCTGAAGAGATGGCTAATCCAGATGCAGATTACGACAAGTTACTTGCTGAAATGGGCGAGCTGCAAGAGCAGCTCGATCACCGTAACGCTTGGGAACTAGATTCACAGCTTGAGCAGGCCATGGATGCCTTGCGTTGTCCACCACCTGATGCTGATGTCAAAGTTTTATCTGGTGGAGAAAAGCGCCGCGTAGCACTTTGTAAATTGCTCCTTGAAGCACCTGATCTTTTGTTGCTTGATGAGCCGACCAACCACCTTGATGCTGAATCAGTTCTATGGCTAGAACAACATTTAAGTAAGTATCCAGGCACAGTTGTAGCGATTACTCACGATAGATACTTCTTGGACAACGTTGCACAATGGATTCTCGAACTCGATCGCGGTCGCGCTTATCCTTACGAAGGCAATTACTCGACTTACTTAGAAACGAAGGCAACCCGACTTAAGGTTGAAGGCCAAAAAGATGCCAAGCGTGCAAAGCGCCTCTCTGAAGAACTTGAATGGGTTCGCCAGAATGCAAAGGGTCGCCAGGCTAAGTCAAAGGCTCGCCTTGCTCGCTATGAAGAGATGGCTGCTGAAGCAGACAAGATGCGTAAGTTGGACTTTGAAGAAATTCAGATTCCACCTGGCCCACGCCTTGGAAATGTTGTTGTTGAAGTTTCGCATCTGACAAAGGGCTTCGGAGACCGCGTTCTAATGGATGATCTCTCATTCTCACTTCCACGGAATGGAATCGTTGGAGTTATCGGACCTAACGGCGCTGGTAAGACAACTCTCTTTAAAACGATTCTCGGTATGGAACAACCGGATTCAGGTGAAGTAAAGATTGGTGAAACTGTAAAGATTTCATATGTCGATCAGTCACGCGGCGGAATCGATCCTAAGAAGACGCTCTTTGAAGTTGTCTCTGACGGTTTAGATTTTATGAAGGTGGGCCAAGTTGAAATGCCTTCCCGTGCTTACGTTGCAGCCTTTGGATTTAAAGGTCCTGATCAACAGAAGCCTGCCGGAGTTCTTTCAGGTGGAGAACGTAATCGACTTAACTTGGCGTTAACGCTCAAGCAGGGCGGAAACTTACTTCTCCTCGACGAACCAACTAACGACCTTGATGTGGAAACACTGGGATCTCTTGAAAATGCGCTCTTAGAATTTCCTGGTTGCGCTGTTGTGATTTCCCACGATCGCTGGTTCCTTGACCGTGTTGCTACACATATCTTGGCCTACGAAGGCGAATCAAAGTGGTTCTGGTTCGAAGGCAACTTTGAATCTTACGAGGAGAACAAGATTGCACGTTTGGGTGCAGATGCAGCTCGCCCACATCGCGTCACGTATAGAAAGCTCACACGTTAATGATTTATACCAATCAACAATTTGTTCGCTGGGATGACATTGATGCATTTGGACATGTCAACAATGCCAAGTATCTGACCTACATCCAAGAAGCTCGCTTTCAGTGGTCTTGGTATCAATATGCTGCTAAGAACGAGAAGCCAACTTTGGTTGAGATGGTCGTTGCAAAAGCTGAAGTTGATTTCCTCGTTCCCATCTACGAGGGTGGACGTTTCTACGATGTCACTCTCTGGGTAGAACAGGTTGGTAACTCATCATTTACCTTGGGCTACGAAGTCATCGGCGATAACGGCGTTGTTCATGCCAAGGTTAAGACAGTTCAGGTCGCTGTCTCTATGGAGACCAAGAAATCTCGTCCACTCACAGACCCAGAACGTGAATTCTTGAAGCAGTATCTCAAGGCGTAATTGATGTCGAAGAAAATCCACCCAGGTTGGATTGCAGCAACAGTTACCTTCTTTACCTTGATGGCAACCGCCGGATTTAGATCGGCACCTTCCGTACTCATCGTTCCACTTGAAGAAGCCTTTGGATGGTCGCGTTCGCAGGTTTCCTTAGCGGTATCTATCAACGTACTGCTCTTTGGTTTGGTGGCTCCATTTGCGGCAGCGCTCATGGAGCGATTTACGGTTCGCAAAGTTGTGATGTCAGCTCTCATGGTCGTTGCAATCAGTTCATCCTCGACAATCTTTATGACACAGCCGTGGCACTTATGGGTGCTCTGGGGGATAGGCGTTGGCACTGGCGCAGGATCCATGGCGCTGGTCTTTGCTGCAACGATTGCTAATCGTTGGTTTGTGGAAAGAAAGGGAATCGTTGTTGGAGCGCTGACTGCAGCAACTGCAACAGGACAGCTCATCTTCTTGCCGCTGCTTTCGCATTTTGCAGTTACTTACGGATGGAAGAGCGTCTCACTGACAGTTGGTGCCGCATCAGCGCTCGTAGTTCCGTTCATCTATTTCTTCTTGAAAGAGAAACCCGAATCACTCGGAATCACTCCATATGGAGCACCCGATGATTGGCAGCCAACAGCAGCTCATGAAATGTCAGCTGGAAAACTTGCTATCGATACAGCTGTGCAGTCAAGTAGGTCACGAGATTTCTGGATTCTCTTTGGAACATTCTTTGTCTGCGGACTTTCAACAAATGGGTTAATTGGCACTCACTTTATTCCGGCAGCCCATGATCACGGCATGCCAACGACAGTTGCCGCGAGTTTGCTTGCGCTTATCGGAGTCTTTGACGTGATTGGCACAATCTTTTCGGGCTACCTAACTGATCGAATTGATCCGCGCAAATTGCTCTTCTTCTATTACGGGTTACGAGGCCTGTCGCTCTTTCTGCTTCCTTCAATTCTGTCGAGCACCCTGCATCCATCCACCTTGGTATTTGTCATCTTCTATGGACTTGATTGGGTGGCAACTGTTCCGCCAACGATTGTTCTCTGTCGCCATGTATTGGGTCCACAGAGGGCAACAGTTGTCTATGGCTGGGTATTTGTTGGCCACCAGATTGGTGCATCCGTTGCAGCGATTGGAGCTGCAGTGTTGCGCGTAAAGTTGGGCGACTATGCCATCTCGTTCTATATTTCAGCAACCATGTGTTTAATTGCAGCTTTAGCCGTCTTGCAGATTGCAAAGACCAAGACCTCTGCAGAGTTACGAGGTTAAGATGGAGCGCGATACCACCAATTACTACGAAGAATTCGGGGGAGAACCCTTCTTCGCTGACTTGGTCTCGCAGTTCTATGCGCACGTCGCTACCGACGAAATCTTGCGTCCGATGTATCCAGAATCAGATATGAAGGGTGCAGCGCGCAGGTTGCAGATCTTTCTTGAGCAATACTGGGGTGGGCCGACTACTTACCAAGAAGAGCGCGGACATCCCAGGCTACGAATGCGTCATGCCGGCTTTCATATCAATCCAGCAGCACAAGATGCCTGGCTTAATTGCATGCGCAAAGCTGTCGATGGCATGGAGATGAAGGCTGAACATCGCGAGAAGTTATGGCGCTACCTTGAAGGAGCCGCGCAGCACATGGTTAACGCTCTAGATTAAAGAGCTAGTTCTTAGATTTATTGCCAACGGTCAGAATTTCACCGTTGCGGATATACCAGAGCACGCCCTTCTTATCGCGAACTTGGGTAATACGTAAACCGACTCGTTCGACTTTTCCTTCAACATCTTGCACGTGGACTTCATCGCCAACGCCGTATTGATCTTCAATCAACATAAAGATTCCCGACAGCACATCGCGTACTAGCGTCTGTGCGCCAAGACCCAGAGCGACACCGATAACACCGGCAGATGCGATTACAGGGCCTAGGTTAAAACCGAATTCACCGAGAATCATTCCAACTGCGATGATCCATACAGCTGCGTTGAATGTTGAGCTAAATACAGTTCCAATGGTGCGTGCACGTTCTGCTTGGCGCTTTGCTGTACCGGGACCCGGCTTGAGATCAGCATCTGCCAGGCGACCAATGGCGCGATTGATAGCGCGATGGCCGGCTGCGTGGCTGATCATGGCGATTAAGAGGATGACGAGAACGCGTAAAGGGGCGCCATTGAACCAATCCCAGATTGCCTGCGTACGCTCGTTCATAGCGGTAAGGGTAGTGAAATCTTTATCAAAACTTCACCATTAAATGCCCCGCAGCGGCGTCCTTTTGAGGCAATATAACCCAATCAACGCGAGCCACACGTTGGAAATAGAGGTCATCATGAACCGCACATTGGTGCTCAACGCCACCTACGAACCGCTGGGTGTTGTCACTGATAGACGTGCGCTCATTCTCGTGCTGAACAATCGCGCGACTATGGTTGAAGCATCCGGAACCGTTCTTCACTTCTCATCTGGTGAATTAGATCTGCCATCTGTTATTCGACTCAATAAGTTTGTAAAGATTCCATATCGCCATGCAGTTCCACTTTCACGTCGCGCAATCTTTGCTCGCGACGGTGGTCGTTGCGTCTACTGCCATGCTCCAGCAACTTCGATTGACCATGTGATTCCACGTTCTCGTGGCGGTGGTCACAACTGGGAGAACGTTGTCAGCGCTTGCCACAAATGCAACCATCTCAAAGCAGATAAGCCGCTGAAAGAACTTGGTTGGAGATTGCGCTCGTTGCCACGTGAACCCGTGGGAGCCGCTTGGAGAATTCTTGGTACCGGACGAACCGAATCGCGTTGGTTGCCTTACCTTGAACCATTTGGCGTCACTGCAGCCACTGCATAGACTGCGCACATGATGAAGCAACTTACTGACATCGCTTTAGCTGCGCCACGAATCAACCAAGAACCCGGCGCAATGCCAGGTGAAGGACTTACTGCATTGCAGACCTTTTCTTACTTCGTCGCAGCGCCAATCGTGCTCTTCGTTGTGATTTCAGTATTGGTGTGGGCGTTAGACGGTGGAAGAAAGAAGAATCGCGCTTCTGCTTCTGTCATTACTCACATCGAATAGTTACTTGTCGGCCATTCTGGCCTTAAGCGCACGGGACATTGCATCACGCCCTTCAGTCACAGATCTGCGAAGAGCATTAGATGCATCTTTGCCTGTGACATCGAGCCAGTGCTGAGCCTTCTTTACCGTCTCATCGCTAATCACCCATGATGGGAATAACAAGGTTGCAGTAGTTTCTGCGATTTCAAAGCCTTTGGTCTCCCAAACTTTGAGGATTGCATCAAAGTACTGATCAACAAACCCAGCGAGAAGCTCATGATGGATATTCTCGTTAAATCCACGGCACATATATGAGTGGATTGTGTTGGAGAGATTATCTGTCGTGACCGATTTAAATGCAGCCGCTTTGGCTTCCTTGGTAGGAATCGCAGCGTAGGCATAAGCGGTGTACTGCTTACCGTGGGCTGTGTTGTCCTTTGCAGATTCGGCTTCAATCTCAGCTGGACCAAATACTCCACGCTTTACGCCGCAGATAAAGATGTACCAGCGGATTTCTGCATCAATAACGAGACCCTTCTCTGAACCGTTGAGAATCTCCTTGATCTTATCCAAGTGCGCAGGAGTGATTGCATTGTTAGCAAAAGCGCGCGCAAACTGCATTTGGTGGTCGCTACCAGGTTCAGCATGAGCAAGCATTGCAGCAGTCGCATCCGCTACTTGAGTGCGTAGCGCATCTCGCTTTGCAGGATTGGCATAAGCCCAGATCGCTGTCTCGAACTGAAGGTAAGTTGCTGCAACAATCGAAATATCTGATTCAGTCTTGAGTGCGTTAAGAGCGATGGCAACGTAGTCAGATGTCGATAGTTCGCCATCGCGACAAGAGTCCCAGAGAGATGCCCAGATAAGCCCACGAGCAAGTGAGTCATCTAGCTTTCCGAGGTGGCTCTTCATCGTTGCAATTGAGCGATCATCAAAGCGCAGCTTTGCGTAGGTCTGATCCTTATCGTTGATAAGTACTAAGTCAGCTACTTTCTGGCCAGCAAGAGCAGTTACCTGTGTGAGCGCGCCCGCAATATCTAGTTCAACGCTGGTGCGGCGAGACAATTTTTCGCCCTGAATATCATAGAGACCAACGTGTAAGCGGTGTGGGCGAAGTTCTTTAGAGCCGACCGGCATTGTTGGAGCTTCTTGCTGAATCGAAATCGACTTGTATGAATCTCCTTCGACTGCAATGACCGGACGTAGGGTGTTAACGCCGGCGGTACGAAGCCAGGTGGAAACCCATGGAGTCAGATCGCGACCGGATGCTGCTTCTAACTGATCAATGAGATCTTTTAGCGTTGTGTTTCCGAAGGCATGCTTGGCAAAGTAAAGGCGCAAGCCCTTAATGAAGTTATCGCGACCGACGTGCGCAACAAGTTGCTGCAAAACGGATGCACCTTTGGCATAAGAGATTCCATCAAAGTTGGTACGAACCGCATCGAGATCTTCCATCTCAGTGGCAATCGGGTGTGTAGTAGTCAGTTGATCCACGCGATAAGCCCAGTTCTTGCGTAGCGAGTTGAACTCTGTCCACGCTTCTTTGTACTTAGTTGACTCAGACACTGATTGATAAGAAGCCCATTCCGCAAAAGATTCGTTAAGCCATAGGTCTTCCCACCACTTCATAGTGACCAAGTCCCCGAACCACATATGAGCCATCTCGTGGTGAATTGTGGTTGCACGGCTAACGTAATTGCGCTCAGTTACCTTCGAGCGGAAGATGAGAACATCTTCGTGGAAAGTCACACAACCAACGTTCTCCATCGCGCCCCAGTTGTATTCAGCAACAGCAATCTGGTCGTACTTACCAAATGGATATGCCAAGCCGAATGTCTTTTCAAAGTAAGCAAAGCCCTGCTTTGTTACTTCAAAGATGTTCTCGGCATCAACATACTTAAAGAATGACTTACGGGCATAGATGCCAAGTGGAATAGTCTTCTCGCCCTTGTACTCGTCATGAACTGACATATATGCGCCAGCAACAATTGCAGTCACATAAGTCGAAATTACCTGGGACTGAGCAAATTGAATGAACTTACGATCTCCGTCCACATCCTTAGTGGATTCGATTCCGTAGTTAGAGATGACTTCCCAATGCTTTGGAGTAATGGTGCTGATTGTGAATGTTGCCTTCTGGTCAGGTTGGTCAAAGCAGGCATACATGCGGCGGGCATCGCCAGTTTCAAATTGGGTATAGAGATAGACCTCGTTATCAGCAGGGTCAACGAAGCGATGCAGGCCTTCGCCAGAATTTGAGTAGACGCCATCATGTTCAATTTCGAGGATGTTCTCTGCGGCAATTGCTGGAAGATAAATGGTTTCGCCATCAAACTTGGGATCAAAATCCACGCCATTGAGTTTTGCGCTAATTACCTTGCTGCCAACGCAGTCGATATAGGTAGTAGCTCCTGGCTTGAGTCCAGCAAATTTCACAGTTGTCTTCACGCGGAAGTTTTCAGCGCCTGTGGTCAGATCTAAGTCGATGCGATAGCTCTCGGCCTTAACAATCGTCGAACGTTCAGCCGCTTCAACTTGCTTGATGTTTGTACCTGGCACGATTACTCCTTCAATCGGGTTCCTTACTGGATTTCTTGCCTTATCCAACCATTAACTCATCTATTCGTCACACGTTAGGATTGGGTAATGGAACAGAGCTCGATTCGCACGTATCGCCTGCGTGGATCGCGTATCACTGGGCCGCAACAGAGCGCTTTAGACAAGTACTGGGACGCGTATGGAATTGAGTATTCAATCGAGTTCTTGAATATCACCTCACTTTTTCCTTCTGCAGAGCAAGTGGTGCTGGAGATTGGTTTCGGCATGGGCGAAGCCACTGCCTTGATTGCACGAGATTCTCCAAATACAGGTTATTTAGCTGTGGAAGTTCATAAGCCAGGTATCGGAAAGCTGATGGCTCGCATAGAAGAGTTGGCTTTATCCAACATCCGCATCATTGAAGGCGATGCCCATCCAATCATCACAACCATGATCCCTGATAAATCAGTAGATGGAGTTCATCTCTTCTTTCCAGATCCATGGCCAAAGAAGCGTCATCACAAACGGCGCATTGTTAACACCGAGTTCCTGGCGCTGATTCATCCAAAGATTAAGGATGGTGGGTTCTTCCATATTGCAACAGATTGGGTTCCATACGCCGAACACATCGCAGAGGTTTTTGCAGCGAGCCCGCTATTTTCCGGGGGAGTAGTCGAGCGCCCTGAGTGGAGACCGGTCACACGCTTTGAAGGTCAAGGAATAACGAAGGACCATCAAGTCACAGATTTGCGTTACATAAAAAGCTAATTAGTTAGAGGTCACCCGTAATCTCGTAGTTACTGACCTTGGTAATTCGTCGTTGATGACGTTCATCGCCAGGAAATGGCGTTGCAATAAAGGTATCAATGAGCTGCTTTACAAAATCAGCCTCGTGCATTCGCCCACCAACTGCGATGATATTTGCATTGTTATGTTCACGCGCTAGCTTGGCTGTTTCGATGCTCCAGACAAGAGCGGCACGAATGCCTTTCACTTTATTTGCTGCCATCTGTTCGCCATTGCCTGAACCACCCAAGACGATTCCGAGAGACTCAGGGTTCTTGGCAACAGCCTCGGCACAAGGAATACAGAAATCTGGATAGTCATCGAGGGCGTCATATTCATATGGGCCGTGATCTGTGACGTCATGGCCATTCATCACTAAGTGGGTAATCAGCTCGTTCTTAAAGTCAAGACCTGCATGATCGCTACCGATATGAATGCGCATGCGCAATTTAAGCACTAACCGTTGTGGCAACGAAAAACCCGCCACGCATTTCACGTGACGGGTTTTTCTACCCATGGAGTTACTACATGCTGAAAGGTTATGCCGCTGGCGCTGATGGAAGAGTCAGTGCAGAAGTCCCCGCTGCACCACCCCTTGGACCATGTCCACGTCCATCTTTGCCACCTTTATGACCTAACTTTCCGCCCATAGGACGAACTGAGTTCACTTCAGCTGTCACATGTGCGGTGAGTATTGCTTTCTTTGCAGTTGCCTGAGCAGCAGTGAGTTTTCCAGCGGTCACTGCGGCGTCTATGCGCTTTGTTTCATCTGCAACGAGCGCTGCGATGAGTGCATCTTTCTTAGCACCTGCAATTGCAGCAAGTGTCTCGCCTGCTGCAAGTCTTGTTTGTACTGTGGCAGTGTCAATGCCAATCGTTGTTGCAATGAGCGCTAAACGAGCTGCGTGGTCAGGCTTTGCCGGACGCATTGCATCTGCAGCGGCTCGAGCAGCGTTAGCTGCAGCAAGAATTGCATCTGCCTGTGTTTGGGTAATTGTTCCCTTTGTAACGAGAGCTGCAAGAGTTGCTGCAAGGTCAAGACCGCGATATCCCTTCATGGCAGATCCTGCGACTGATACCCGATTGGTCTTTGATTTTGAATCAGCGGAAGCGATTCCAACTGTTCCGGATGAAATAGCCACAGTTGTAATTAGTACCGCAGCAATCTTCTTCTTTGTTGACATTGATAAGTCTCCTGTCCCGTTCGTTTTGTCGAGCCATTGATACCCAACTGTGAGCAGTGAAGCAATCGAGGCTGTAGAAAACATCTCAAATCCCTGTGAGCAGCGTGCGAATTCGCCAGATTCTTGTGCGAGTGCCCCACGGGAAGCCCTATCTTCCCTGAGAGAAAACTGAGGGATTGCCCGATTTCACTACAGCAAGGCCCTCTTCACACTGGGTACTTCACCGAGTCTTGGAGGTCACCAGTGAAGGTTCGTTCCTTATCCATCCTTTTCGCTATTGCTATTTCTGCATCAGCTCTTTCAGCGCTACCAGCAAATGCCGCAGGTAGAAGTGCCACATCAATTCCCAACACAATTCTGAATGGGAAGGGTGCTCCAACTCTTGCAGTAGGCATAAATGGTGATTTCTACATCGATACTCGTTCACTTCTGATTTACGGACCTAAGAAAAATGGAAAGTGGCCAGTACCGCAGAACTTGCAGGGACCAACTGGTGCTGCTGGCACAAATGGAGCAGATGGAAAAAATGGAAACGATGGCAAGAATGGAAGTGATGGAAAGACGGTAGCTAACGCATCAACAACAAGTGGCCCAACAGGTCCTGCTGGTCCGCAAGGAGAGAAAGGTGCAACCGGTCCTGCTGGTCCAACTGGTCCCGCGGGACCACAAGGTGCAACTGGTGCAACGGGAGCTGCAGGATCTTCTGGAAGTGGAACTGGCACACCTGGACC
>VFQS010002370.1_pt1 | contig 15542 bp, 13 predicted proteins | sample 3512361 | NCBI WGS metagenome assembly VFQS01 (sample SAMN10412375, study PRJNA504923) | tailings metagenome | isolation source: Relicate 1 Philex TSF3 active mining | place: Philippines
CCTGCTTCAAATGGAGTCTCAATAAAGCGGAAGTCAAAGCACTGGCCTAACGTTTTGGTACTGGCATAGAGAGGCAATCGTTCGGGGTGTACAAATGCTTCAGCGACCGCGACTCGGGGTGGATCGTATTGATTGAAGAGCTTGCGCCACTCTTTATAGATCTTAAAGACGTCATCGCGATCGGCAAAAATTCCTTTGCCTTTATTTCCACGTTGTTCCAGCCCTTCAAATACATTTAAGTTACGAAGCGGCTCTGATAAATCTTTCTTGAGTGCATGAGCGACATCAATGCGGAAACCATCAACCCCGCGATCTGCCCAAAACTTAAGAGTCTTGAGGAAGTCCTTCTGAATCTCAGGGTTATCCCAGTTGAAATCTGGTTGTTCCGGCGCAAACCAATGCATGTACCACTGGTTATGTTTGCCGCCCATTGCAGATTCATGAGTCCAGGCACTTGGAGCAAAGTGTGAAACCCAATCGGTAGGAGGAAGTTCACCTTTCTTGCCATGACCATCACGGAAGATATAGCGATTGCGCGCCTTCGAGCCAGGTTTGGATGCAATTGCCTCTCGGAACCATTCATGAAGGTTGGATGAGTGGTTTGGAACAATATCGATAAATACTCGGATACCAACTTTATGAAGACCTTTGAGCATCTCATCAAAATCTGCAAGTGTCCCTAGTTTGGGATCAACATCGCGGTAGTTATCGACATCATAACCACCATCTACGAGCGCAGATGGATAGAACGGGCTCAGCCAAACAGCATCAAGATTGAGAGATTGAAGATAAGGAATTCGTGAGGTTATTCCCTTTAAATCTCCTATGCCGTCACCATTGGAGTCTGCGAAGCTACGAGGATAAATTTGATAAATCGCAGCTTGTCGCCACCAATTCTTGTCTTTGCTCAGTCCCGTTGTTTTTGACATGCGCGGAACTCTACGCATCAGCCAAGCAGGCCGATAGGTAAACACGCAAAATGTGATGTAAATGAAACTTTTTTGCAGTTTTGTGCAGAGAGGTTATAAATTCTCTATCCTTACTCCTATGTCCTTGATGCTTACCCTTGATCTACTTGCAACTTTTGCCTTTGCGCTTGTAGGTGCTCGAGTCGCTGCCGATAAAGGCCTGGATTACGGAGGAATTGCATTTATCGCAGCAGTGGCCTCGCTATCGGGTGGAACTCTCAGAAATGTTTTTCTCGGCATCCGCCCTGTATGGATTATTGATCCTTGGATTGTTTTAAGTGTTCTGGCTGCAATTCTTCTTACTCTAGTTTTTCGTCGCGTAACGCATATTGGTAAGACGCTGCTATTGATGGACACTTTTGGTCTTGCAGTCGCTGCGATGTCTGGCACACAACTCGCATATGACATGGATGTCATCTGGTTTGGCGCTATTTTCTTAGGAGTCATCACAGCGGTAACGGGAGGCCTGGTGCGAGACGTTCTATGTCAATTAGAACCTGTCTTGCTCCATCGCGAAACTATTGGAACTTCAACGATGGTCGGAGCATCCACTTATGTTGCACTTCACGCACTCGGGGTAGATGACAATCTTTCTGCCATTATCGGAGGTTTGGTCGTAATGGCCACCCGCTTGATTTCCATCAAGTTCGATATCCATCTGCCCAAATTTGAGAAGAATTAGCCCTTCTATGAACTTTCACAGGCCAGCCCTGTAAGTTTCTCTCATGTCCGTCGAGCTCGAGATTCTCACATCGCTGGAGTCCGAAGCCATTGAAATCTTCCGCGAAACTGCGGCAACCTTTCGTAAGCCCGTATTGATGTATTCGATCGGAAAAGATTCATCCGTTCTCTTGCACTTAGCGAAGAAAGCTTTCCATCCGGCACCTGTTCCTTTTCAATTACTTCATATTGATACAACTTGGAAGTTCAAGGAGATGATCTCCTTCCGTGACAAAGTTGTTGCTGATCACAAATTGTCGTTAATTGTGCATACAAACCAGGAAGGCGTGGAGAACGGAATCAATCCTTTCACCTCAGGAATATCGGAATACACCCGAATTATGAAGACGGTGGCACTGCGACAAGCGCTTGACTTACATGAAATTGATGCGGCAATCGGAGGCTCACGTCGTGATGAAGAGAAATCTCGTGCAAAGGAGCGCATTTTTAGCGTACGTGAAGCTGGCCACCGCTGGGAACCGAGAGCGCAACGCCCTGAACTTTGGCGCACTTACAACCCAAAACTGGCCCCCGGCCAGACCATGCGCGTATTTCCACTTTCAGATTGGACCGAACTTGATATCTGGCGTTATATCGCCGCTGAAAACATTGAAGTAAATCCACTTTACTTCGCCAAGAAGCGTCCGGTTGTTATGCGTGGCAACCAGATGATTATGGTCGATGACGAGCGTTACCGCTTACTCGATGGCGAAAAGCCTGAAATGAGAGAGATTCGATTTAGAACACTTGGCTGCTATCCCTTGACGGCAGCGGTCGAATCAACGGCAACAACTATCGATGAAGTAGTTGAAGAAGTTTTTCAGGTAAAACTGAGCGAACGCGCAACTCGATTAATTGATGGTGCTAATGAGGATTCTATGGAGAAGAAGAAGCGCGAGGGCTACTTCTAATGCAGATTCCAGTAGTTCGTCTTTTAACCTGTGGCAGCGTTGATGATGGAAAGAGCACCCTGATTGGTCGACTGCTGGTAGAAACTGACAGCATCCCGCACGACACAATAGATACCGCACGTCAGGTTCGGCGCGCAGGATCGACTATCCCTGCTGGTGACATTGATTTCAGTCTGCTTACCGACGGACTAGAGGCCGAACGCGAACAAGGAATCACCATTGATGTGGCTTATCGGTCGATGTCGTTACTCGATGGTCGACGTCTCATCATTTCAGATGCACCAGGACACGAGCAGTACACCCGTAATATGGCAGTTGCCGCTTCGCGTGCTCAGATATCGATTGTTTTAGTCGACGCCACTAAGGGTGTAAGAACCCAAACACTGCGCCACTTGACTATTTGCTCCCTCATGGGCGTAAAGCGCGTGCTTGTTGCCGTCAATAAATTAGATGCAGTTGGTTTTGATCACACTATCTTCTTAGACATCAAAGCGGAGATAGAGAAAACTCTGACTCGGCTTGATCTAACTGATATTCATTTTATTCCGCTGAGCGCTTTGACTGGCGACAATGTTGTCCATGAAAGCAGCCGCACCCCGTGGTATCAAGGTCCTACGCTGCTGCAGGCAATTCAATCATGGCAACCCAGTTCGGCAGGCAGTTCCACTGCTCGAATGCAGGTTCAATCTATTTCTCGCGCTACAGATTTTCGAGGCGTTAGCGGAACCATCCACGGCGGCTCTTTTTCAGTAGGAGATGAAGTCAAGATTTTTCCAAGCAATAAAGTTGCCAAGATTGGTCAAATAATTTCCGGCTTCACACATCAAGAATTAGCACCGGAATCTAGCGCTGTCACTCTGGTGCTAGAGCCCGAGGTAGATGCAACTCGTGGTGATGTGGTTGTTGCAGTTGGTGAAGAGCTTCATGCATCAGATCGATTTAATGCACATTTGGTCTGGATGAATGAGGATGCGCTGATTCACAGCCGTTCTTATCTACTTATTTCAGGTCCAACACAGACCCCTGCTATCGTGACCAAAATTCGTCACAAGATTGATGTCAACACAGGTGAGCATCTTTCAGCTAATACCCTAGCTATGAATGAGATAGGTGAAGTAGAAATTGCAACAAATCAGCCGCTGGCGCTGTTGCCTTACAAACAATCGCGTGATTTTGGTAATTTCATTCTTGTTGACCGCCTCACCTTTCAAACAGTAGGTGCAGGAATGGTTCGCCATGCACTACGACGTGGCGAAAACATCACCTATCAAGAATATGAAGTTGATAGAGCTGCGCGTGAAAGTGCAAAGAACCAGAGAGCACGAGCGATTTGGCTAACCGGCCTCTCTGGTTCAGGTAAATCGACAATCGCAAATCTGCTCGCCAAACGTCTACACGCGCTCGGTATGCATGCATATGTTCTAGATGGCGACAATCTTCGAATGGGACTCAACGTTGATCTTGGTTTCACCCCGGAAGACCGCGCCGAAAATGTGCGACGCGTTTCGGAAGTAGCAAAGTTGATGGTTGATGCTGGGTTGATTGTGATTACTGCATTGGTGAGCCCATTTGAGGTTGATCGTCAGAGAGCACGTTCGATCTTTGCTGAAGGAGACTTTTTAGAGATCTTTGTTGATACACCAGTAGATATTTGTATCGCTCGTGATCCAAAGGGTCTCTATAAGAAAGCCCAAGATGGCCAAATCCCGAACTTCACAGGTATTGGCCAGGATTACGAAAAGCCAACCCACCCTGAGCTCATCCTCGATGGAACTGCTGATATTGAGAGCAACACACAAATTATTCTGGAGAAGTTGCTATGAATTGGATCTTCTTTGCACTTGCTGGTTCTCTCGCTCAGCTCATCGATGGCACTCTGGGAATGGGTTTCGGTCTAACTAGTTCGACTTTGCTCTTAACTCTGGGCGCATCGGCAGCCGTTGCTTCTGCCGCTGTACACGCTGCAGAAATTGGAACAACCTTGGCATCTGGAGCATCCCATTGGCATGCAGAAAACATCGATAAGAAAATTCTCAAAAAGTTAGCCATACCGGGCGGTATTGGGGCTTTACTGGGAGCAACATTCTTATCTTCAATTGATTTATCAAACGCCAAAGTATTTATCTCTACTCTCCTGTTGCTACTTGGCTTTCTCCTTCTCTATCGCAATATCTTCCCTTCCACGCAACCTCAACCTTCAGTCGAACTGACCAATCCTCGGTATCTGACCTATCTCGGATTTACTGGAGGATTTGTTGATGCTTCAGGAGGTGGGGGATGGGGACCTATCGTCACACCGACAATGATGAGTACTACCACCGTAGAGCCACGCAAAATTATCGGCACAGTCAGCGCCGCTGAATTTATTGTCGCTGTCTCTGCCAGTGTGGGTTTTCTTGCAAATATTCATCGCCTTGATATTGATTGGTCAGTAGTCGGAGGTCTTGCGCTCGGAGGTTGTCTTATGGCTCCCATAGCAGCCCGTATCGTTGTCGTTCTGCCCCGCAAGCAAATTGGAATACTCGTAGGAATCGCAGTCATCGTCATCAATGGTTATCGAATCCTGGCTGGCTAATTACAAGTAATCAATCTGTATTCCGTGTTTATTTAATTTTTCGACAATCGCGCGATAACGAGCTTCAAATCTTGCGGCATCTATCGCCTCGCTCTTCCATCTACCAGCATGGAGTTTTTCAGCGAGAATCTCTTGGGAGAAATATCGATCAAGGCGCGGATGGCTGGCTAGTTGCAAGAAATCAAGAATTTTGGCCAAGGTCTCTTCACGTCGGTGAATAACCAAATCTTCAATTCTGACCTCCATACAATTCTCAGTCGGCACCTGATTGAGGGCTGATTTTCCGGTTGTAATGCGGTTGGCCCACCAGTTGAGAGCAGCAAAATGTTCATTGGGGCCCCACTTCTCTTGGACAACAGAAGCAGCAACATCCCGCCCGTCTCGCACAACATGAATAAATTTACTTTCTGGCAAGAGCCGAAAAATCAGATCAGACTGCATGATATTAACTGGAGTTGAATCCCCAAAGTATCTCTTGGCGCCATTTTGCATCTGAGCAAGTGAAAGGGATTCAAATAATTTACGAGATGCGATTATCCGATTGCCTCTGAACAATCTCTTAAATTCTTCTAGTTCGGTTTCCAATTGCGCGCGAGCTATACCTTGAACAAGACCACGTTGATTTCCTTTTTTTCCGCTCTCGCTCCACCATGTTCCCAATAGTTGCTTCTCAAATCGAGATACCTTGCTCTGGCCAAGCAGAGGCAAGGCTCGCGCCAACACATTATTTCTTTTTGCTTTGAGATTCTCTTCCAGCGAAAAGGGACGATTGAGCGCTATATCAATAAGTCCATGACGGCTTGTCAGGTATTTGATTTCTCGTGGCAGACTCGCATGAAATTCAGGATGGCGACTCAATAGATTGAGCAGAATTGTTGTGCCACTTCTACCGGAACCCCCGATAAATACCGGAGTAAAAGTAAGAGCCACTCACTCACAGTAAGGGTCGCGATTGAATATCAAGGCGCTATTCTTCTCAAATGGGAAAGTCTCCGAAACTTCACAAAGTAATCCCAGTCTTTGTCGGTGGAACCGGTCGAAGCGGAACAACCGTCATGGGTGATTTACTTGGAAAACACCCTGATGTGCGCACCAGCACTCCAATCGAAATCAAATTTCTTTCAAATCGTTCTGGCTTACTTGATGTTGTATTCGGCCGTGATGATGCCACCAGTAAAAAAGAGGCTATTTCTATTCTTCACTTGCGTACTTATCGCAAACGAAAGCTTCGTGAAAAGGAGAAGCAGGCCGCTATTTGGGCTGAATTTGAAGATCAGGTGTGGAACAAGTGGTGGGATATTGATGCTCCACCGCCACATGGCCGAGGATTAACATCAGGAATATCAAGGCGCAATCTCGAGAAACTGATGTCCTCACTGCGCAGAGATTTGAAGATAAATCGCATCTGGGCAGCAAGAAGATTTATGAAAAGGTTTATTGCGCTGCAAGACGATGCGGGAGATGAAAAGTATTGGGTTGAGACAACACCCATGAATATTCCAACCGCCGACAAACTTCTCCTGCTCTTTCCCAGCGCCCTCTTCATCACCATGGTTCGCGATCCTCGTGATGTGATTGCATCTCTTCTCACTAAAAATTGGGGTCCCACTACTCCAATGGAGGGATTAGCGTGGATTGAAAAGCGACTTACTGATGGACACAAGGCCCTGCTGTCTGTCCCTGCTCAACAAAAAATAACTATCGCGCTCGAAGATCTCGCCATCAATCGCCGTGAAGAGACATACCAAAAGGTTTTAACATTTATGGGGCTAGAGGATGCTCTAGCCATGAGAGATTTTTTTGCTCAAGAGTTAACCCCAGAAAATGCCACGAGCGGTCGATGGAAAAAAGAGATCTCTAGCCCAGAGTTTAATGCTGCATACGAACTAGTTGAAAAGCGATTAAATAATATCTCGTTGTTATAGATTGGTAGGGATTCTCAATCGAATAAAAGTTTTACCTAACTCATTATGAATTTCCATGCCGTTAGTGGATTGATAAGTCAAGAACAATGAACCTAAGCCAGATTTTCGAGAAATTTCTCCTTTTCCATTATGGGAAACTTCAATCTCAAGATTTGGGGGGGTTAAATTAAGTTCAACATTTATCGTATCGGCACCTCCATAACGAATCGAATTGGTAATCATTTCTTCGATAATCTGTGAGGTCCGTTTGGCCAGTTCGGCTTCTTGAGCAAGGTTTTCTAACCCTTTTACATCGATATCAGCAATTCCTTGCCATGATGATATTAGTTTTTCTATCCGCATAATTCCATTCATTTCACTCAAATGTATTTCTTTAAAGTCACGATTGAGAATCGAATTGAGATTACTGATTGCTTCAGAAGCGCCTAGTTGATTTTCAATATTTGACGCAGCTTCTAAGCGCTTAGCGATTCCGAACAATTCAGATTGCAAAGAGTTGTGAAAGTACTCGGCAAGCTCAATTCCATCTCGTCCAGAGTTGTCTCTGGAAGTTATAGAAGCAATTTGGAATCCCACTGAAGTCGCGGCCCCTATAGCCAATTCACGATCGCGGATGACGAGCCTGTAGGCAGAAACTAGAAGGATCAGGATTGGGATAGTAGGAGAAATAATTAATCCGCCAATAATATTTACCGAGTCATTAAGTAATTTGCTAAATAGGAGTGGAATCGTTACAGGCAATACACCTTCGCAAAATAGAAAAACCAATCCAATTGAGAAAGGATGTCGATTACTTTTCTTTTGAATTGTTAAGAATATGAAAATAACGAAAATAGAAGTGAGCACCCCGAGCAAACTCAGATATAGAGACCTTTGGAATCCAAGAACAAGACCAATTCCATATCCCCCGATAAAGAATTGATAAACTAAAATATATCTAACGCTAAAGTCTAGATTCGCGATTGCATCTTTTAGTATTCCAAAGAGATGACGATGCTTGATTTGACCCATTCCATTTACCCAGAGGCGATGACTCAAAGGCCTGAGAACTTTGTTTATCTGCTCCTGAATGACTCTAGAGGCCTGGAGAAGAGTTTGTGGGTTAAGCCGCTCTGAATCCAAGCCCAGGGAGCTCACTCCGCTTTTTAGTTCCTTAATAGTTTCACGATAAACCCTATGTGGATCTACTTTCTTTTCTATCTCAGCGCCCTGATTGGCAAGCAATAGAGAAGCTTCGGCAAAGACTTGCTGGAAGCGCTCTCTTCTTTGAAGTACGGTTTCCATGAAGGATGAAATTGCAATGAAATATATTGCAGTGAATAGTGTTGAGGAAAGAACTGCCAGAGAAGGCCGCAGATTGTCGGTAAGACTAAATTGTTCGATTAATAAGTGAAGAATCCCACCTCGCACAGCTCCCGCAAGCGCTATGAGACTCAAGGGTATTAGGAAGCTCCTTTTGCCAAGAGAAAATTGCTGATTGAAGTAGCAAATCACCCAGAGAATGGGAAGCGTAATGAGGGTAATTAAGGCTCCGACAAACAAACTAAGCAAAATATCTGAATAACTGGAATTTTCTTGAACTAATCTTGAAGGAACTGAAAAGATTGAGATGAGGCTGTAATAGAAAAAAGTTATCCTTCTAAATTTGAGATTCTCAAGGCCAAATCTAAACATGATAATCCCTATATTTTTCCAGAATATTTTTTAAATGAATTGGCCAATAGAATTCGAGGGTTGTGCGATTTTTCTCGCTTGATATCTAAAAATGTGTAAATTCTCGCCAATATGGCTTCTACAGCTTTTTCACTAATACCCCTTCGGCTTGCGATTTCTGAGGAAGATAGCCCTTCAGCAACTTCGCGCCAGACTTCAATCTGCAAATCAGTTAGTTTCTCAAATCTGTTGATGTGATTGACGTTTTCATTAAAGGGTCGATGTTTTGTTTGCAAAATTGTCGAGATTATTTGTGCAACATTCTCAATTTCAGATTTGACTAGGTATCGAGATCCCTTAGGAGCGCTAATTCCACTAATTGCAGCAAATCTTGGATCTTGGTACGAGGTTAGGAAAACTATTCCTATTTGTGGTTTCGTTTTTCTTAACGCGTGAGCCAAGTCGAATCCTGTTGGACCTATTCCCAAATCTAAATCTAGAAGTGCAACATCTATCTGGTGGGTCAGATTTATTCCGAGAGCTTCCTTGGCACTTGACACTGAGCCCGCGACATCAAAGCCAGAATTTGTGAGAGAGCCTTCAAGAGCAGTGCGTACGAACTTATCGTCATCAACGACAAGGATGCTGCCTAGCTTGACCGACCTCATGACTCCGAATCATTCACTGAAATTAGGGGTATCCCTAATAGGGAATAGGGGTGACCCTACGTGCTTATCCATCCAAAGAACAGCATCACCGATTCTTTTCCCAATCAGATAAAGCGCCACATACGTAATGGCGTTTGCTGAGAACGAATCCTAGAAAGGGATTGAAATGTTAAATATAAAGAAGATTGCTGGAGTCGCGTTGGTAGCGGTTTCTGGCCTGGTTCTGTCGCTAAGCGCGAATTTTGCGACTGCAAGCGCCGAGACCGCAGCTACTAGCTCCTCTGTTGTAACCGAGGAATTATGTACTTGGTACATGCTCGGTGCTCCTTCAAGCATCACTCTAGCGCCTGCTTCAGAGGGCACAGAGTACGAAGGCGATGCAATTGAAGTCTCTGACGCATTCACTGCAAGCGCCAATAAAGACCTAAATGTGTACTCATCTGGCAATGTCACAGCTGGATCCCGCACAACTTACGGTAATTGCACATTTTATAGCGCTCCAACTCGTCCAACCGTGAGTATGTCTATCGGAGATGCTGATTTCACAGCCACAGCATCTACTGGAGGTGTTGACACTACGATGGATTTCGCGGCTTCAACCGGGAATGAACTCAATGTAGATCAAACAAGTGATTGTAATGTCAAGTGGACGCTTTCGGATTTGGCACTTAAGACTGCGGCGCTTTCTGGGAATGTTATGACAATATCAACTCTCGGTAACGTTGATAGTCGCGTCTCTTCTCCAGTTGGAGATACTGCGGGCAACGACCGCTGTTCTGCGGATTACACTATAAAAATTAATATTCCAGCAGGAAAGACTCCAACCTATCCAGGACAAACCTATTCATGGTCTGGCCCAACATTCACAACCGCTCTGACGACAAGTAACTCATAAATCATCAGGCTACTCGGGCTGACTTACCTTTGTGAGTCAGCCCGAGTGCTTTATTGGAGGAAACCGATGAAATTACATTTGAAAAAATTGTTTGTTCTTCTCGCAATCATCTGTTTTCTACCAGTAACGCATGCCCAAGGCGCAGATAACTCACTTGGAATAGGTCTCACCGTGATTCCTCTCAACGATGGGACCAAGGCAAATTTGTCTTTCAATAACCAACTATGGTTTGGCGTAAAGCAGGGAAAAAGCTTCACCCGACAATTTCAGGTCTCTAGTGCAAGTGCGATAGCGCAAAGAGTTGAATTTGAGCTCTTTGATGTTCTCTACGAAAACGGATCTAGGACTATTCGAACAGATAAGAAAAGCGTGACATCGCCCTGGGTTCAATTCTCGCCGCCCGAAGTTGTTATTCCACCGAGAGGCACTGCACAAGTAAGTATGACGTACACGATTCCCGAAGAATTGAAGGATTCTTCCTATGAGTCCTTTCTGAGAGTTAATGCCTTTGCCGCAAATTTACCTAAACAGGTCCCCACTAAAGACGGAGGAGTTCGCGTAGTCCTCGCTGGATCAGCTGCCATAGATACTCCGGTATGGCTTGGGGTCGGAGATCCCAAGAATCTTATTTCCGATTTTGAGATCAAGAAAGTTTTTGGAGTTCTAATTGACGGCGAAAAGACACTCCGAGTACAGGTAAAAAATACTGGAAAAACACCCCTGGGCTTAGACGGTACAGTGCAACTCACCGACTCTGCATTTTCTGATCGTACATTTGGTCCTTTTGGATACAGGTCATCTGAGATTCAACCTGGCAAAGAGGTTGGCATAGATATAGTGATGCCGGAAGACGTTACAGAGGGAAAGTGGAACATTTATGTGGTTGCCGAACAAGGCAATATTCGAAAAACGAAAGTTTTTGAGGAAGATTTAGTATTCAAGCCACTCGGCTCTGAATTTCCAATCCAGATTCTTCTTGGGCTGCTCGGATTGGTTGGGCTTTTGGTCGGCGTTAGATTGATTCGGTCAAAGCCGGATTCCGACACAAATAAGGGCATGAAGGTCAATAAAACTGAATTACTTCGAAAGCAATTGGAAACCGAGAAATTGATTGCCGAACTCGAGGCCAAGGCGGAAGCGGCAGAACGTAAAGCCGCGTCGTTGAAGAAGAGCGCAGCGAAAAAATCTGCAACTGCAAAGAAGTCAACCAAGAAGTCAACCAAAAAGAAGACTCCAGCCAAGGGGGCAAACACTTCCGCTAAACCGTTAAAGAAAACTACGACTAGGAAAGCCACACTGAAGAAGAGTCCGGCGAAAAAGGTGGTCAAAAAGCGCAGGTGAGAAAGGCACGGGCGACTGACAGCCTGGATCCAAGCATTTTCTCGAGCACATCCCGGACAGAGGATTGGCTTGCAATAAAGTTGAGCCGTGACATTGCTGCCAAGAATCTCTCTTGTGGCACTCCTGAGTATTCTCTTTTCAGTCTTCAATTCTGGGGGCGCTTCGGGAAGCATCTGTTACACACTCAATGATGCAGGAACTTCTATCACCGGTGCGGCCGGTTGTGCAGGGACTATTTCAATAGCTGAGGGCGTAATCTCTATTGCATCCAATGCCTTTCAGGGTTCCACAGTCTCATCCGTAACTTTTCCAAATAGCCTCACGACTATCGGAGAATCCGCTTTCTACCGAGTATCAACCCTAGAAACCGTTACTTTTGGCAGCAGCCTGTCCTCAATCGGTGCAAGCGCTTTTGCTGATGACTCAATTACGGCGCTAGTTCTTCCCAATTCTCTTACTTCTCTGGGTTATGGCGCCTTCTATAACTTACCGAGACTCACAACGCTCACGTTGGGTAGCGGCATCGTAGATATTCCTGAAGATGCCTTTGTGGGTAGCGGAATATCATCGCTCATAATTCCAAACCAGGTAAAAACTATTGGGAGAAAAGCCTTTCGAGGATCTCTTAATTTAACCTCTCTCACTTTGGGATCAGGATTGCAGAGTATTGGCCAAGAAGCATTTCAATCTTCTCCAATTGCAGCGCTAACAATTCCCGATTCAGTAAAAACTATCGGCACAGCTGCGTTTGGTCAGACCAATATTTCAAGCCTAACGCTGGGCTCAGGACTACAAAGCATTGGAGATGCAAGCTTCTACGGTGCACAAGTTACTTCTCTCGTTATCCCGAGTTCAGTGAAGTCAATTGGTACGCAAGCATTTGAAGGTGCAAATCTATTAACATCTTTGACTCTTCCCGAAGGACTCGAAACTATTGGTGGAGATGCATTTAAGGGAACGACCTCTTTAACCAGCGTTACTATTCCTGAATCTGTCTACACGCTTTCCACGTCCGCCTTCACCGGAAGTGGCTATTCAGTGCCTTCAACGGTAACCGCTCGGGTCGCTGAAACTGCCCGAGTTCGAGAAATTCGAATTGCAAAAGCCGCCGAAGATGCCCGTGCTGCAGAAGAGAGAAGAGTTGCTGAAGCAGCAGCTGCAGAAGCCAGGAGACGGGCAGAAGCCGCTCGTCAGGAAGCAAGAAATCGAATTACGGCCTCGCTTAATTCTGGTGCCATCCCCACCAACGGTGACTTACTGGGTGCAGGATTCATTGGAATCACGGAAGGAAACGTTTCTAAGTTGGCGATTTTGGTGGGGAAAGAGAAGCTAACCTCGTTAGATGAAATTACAAAAGCGGCAAGGAAAGTTGTGATTGTTGAAAAGTTCACGACTCAACTTGATACATTTTCGCGCATCTCTACTCGAGATCTTGCAGAGGTCGGAGTGGTTGGAATGGATAGCCCGTATAAGACTCGAATACTGTTAAAGATTGCTAAGGAGCCGCAAAATTCACGATCAAGCCTTGAAGCGGTACAGAGTTTGGCTGAGAAGTTCCTTAGAGAATTTACGATACGAAAAGAACGCCTGGACAAAATTGTGAAGAGATATTCGTAAGTAGTCCTATCAAAGTGGGTTGTGAGGGACTCGAACCCCCGACCCGGTGATTAAGAGTCACCTGCTCTACCAACTGAGCTAACAACCCATTTAAGCGCGGGACGCTTAAATGCAGAGCAGACCTTACCAGCGCCGTGCTCCTTGTTTAACCAAGTTTCTAAGGCCAAAATAGTGAGATGTCTCGCTGGGAAATACGGATAGCGGCAGTTATTTCTGCCGTGCTTCTGGGGGCTACCCCTAATTCAGCCAGCGGTGAAGATCAAAAGCCAACGCTGGCTACAGCAGCGCTTGAGACTTTAGCTGTTAAGGGTAGAGCCCCCAAGACCGGTTATTCACGTGCGCAGTTCGGCCCAACGTGGGCAGATGTTGATCGAAACGGTTGCGATACTCGAAACGATATTTTGAAACGCGACTTGACTCAAATTACTTTTCGCGCCAAAACCCAAAATTGTGTTGTTGAATCTGGAGTTCTGAACGATAGATACTCAGGAGAAGTTATAAATTTTGTAAAAGGCAATATTTCCAGCATGGATATTCAAATTGACCATGTGGTGGCTTTGTCAAATGCTTGGCAGACCGGGGCATTCAAATTGACTTTAGATCAACGCAAAGAGTTAGCAAATGATCCCCTTAATCTCTTTGCGGTAAAGGGAAGGCTGAATTCTCAGAAAGGCGATGGAGATGCAGCGACGTGGTTGCCTCCACTAAAGAGTTTTCGGTGTACGTATGTTGCTCAGCAGATTGCGGTCAAAGCTAAATATTCATTGTGGGTTACAGCTCCTGAAAAAGCTGCGATGGTTTCAATACTTGCTAAATGTCCTACGCAGAAAGTGCCTGTCAGTTAGGTAGGTCAACGGTGTAATGGACTCCGTTGAACTGTTTGCGCCATTCGGTAATTTCTCTCTTAATCGCGCTTGAATCTGCAGCGGGATCGAGAGAACGAGCGATAAATTGAGCAAGATCTCTCATGTGTTCGACCTTCATTCCAATACGGACAATTTCCGGTGTACCAATTCGCAGACCATTAAGGTCACCATCTAATTGCTCGATAGGAAGTCCAATTCCGCAGGCGAGTAAACCTGCATCACCCATACGACGAGCTGCGTTCTGACCACCGCCATAAGGCGCTGCCAGAATGGCGAATTGATGTGAAGTGGTGAAGCCTTTATCGGCTGCAAAGATTTTGACACCAAGTTCGTGCAATTGCTGAGCAAGCGCTTGTGAAGTTTTGACCATCATCTGCGCATAATCCTTACCGACAGATTTCCAATCTTGCAGGGTAATTCCAAGGGCAGCGGTCTTGGCGGCATCAAAATTTGCAGTTAGTCCTGGATAAGCGATGGCATCTAGCTTTTGTGCAATTTCATCATCATTAGTAACAATCAGACCACCCGCAGGTCCACCGAGTGATTTATATGTTGAAAAAGTCATTAAGTGCGCGCCCTCAACGAGCGGTTGTGGCCAGACTTTGCCGGCGATCATTCCGCAGAGATGAGCTGCATCAAAGAGAACTTTTGCGCCTACTTCATCAGCAATCGCACGCACTTGCGCAATGGGGTGATGGAAGAGATTGAGTGAACCACCGACTGTGATCAGCTTTGGCTTTACTTCATGTGCAAGTTTACGTAGCGCATCGATATCGATGGTGTATCCAGATTGATCAACTGGCGCGGAGATTGTTTTAAGACGATAGAGGCCGGCTGAGCCAGCTTTATGGTGGGTAACGTGGCCACCAATAGCTGGTGGGGGAGCAATGATGGTGTCATGTGGCTCTGTCGTTGCCATAAATGCGTAGAGATTTGCAATCGCTCCAGATGGAACACGAAATTCAGCATATGTTGAACCGAAGACTTCACAGGCAAGTTCTTGAGTAATGATCTCAATCTGTTCGATAGCACCAAGGCCAGTTTCATATTTATCACCGGGGTGCCCTAATGAAGCGCGCGAACCCATCCCTGATGCAAGTAATTTTTCAGCGCGGGGGTTAAGGATGTTTGTCGCAGGATTGAGATTGATACCTTCAATGTCGTGAAGACGATGGCTCTCTTGCGCTAACTCTTCAATCCAACTCTGAACATCAGCGCCCGCTTTGGTATCAACCTGTGATGCGATACGAGAAATCAGAGCCTGAGAGGCTGGTGTGGCCCAACCTTGAGTCTTGAGAGATTGCGTCATGCACTTTATTAAAGTGCATCGCCTCCGCGTTCACCAGTACGTATGCGTATGACTTGCTCCACAGGAGTAACCCATAGCTTGCCGTCGCCGATTG
>VFQS010002375.1_pt1 | contig 15524 bp, 27 predicted proteins | sample 3512361 | NCBI WGS metagenome assembly VFQS01 (sample SAMN10412375, study PRJNA504923) | tailings metagenome | isolation source: Relicate 1 Philex TSF3 active mining | place: Philippines
GGGCCATCTCCCCCGGCGGCGTCCCCTCACACACCTTCCCCATGGGCGAAGTCGTCCGGATTGGCGAATAACTCATAGCCCACTCTCACGCCTGGCCTCACAACGCTCCGGCAACAACGCTCTCTCACCGAGGGGGGTGGGGGCCAGGCAAACCGCAAAGTCGGCGTGAATATCGACAAAATAAACCGCTAGACTTAACTCCTTTATCTTTTTCGCTCTATGCCACCAATCTCCCACATCGAACTACGCCAGAATCACTCTCAGATTCGTGTCTCGTTCGAAAACGAATTCGTGGAGAACCGCACCTACGGTGGCCTGTACAGGGAACAAGTCACGATCACTTCACCCCTAGCCGATTGGCCGGGAAAAGGCGACAACTACACCGAATACCACTTCCGGCAAATCACTTACTACCAGCACAAAGAACTCCCCATCCTGATTATCGCTGAGTCGATTAATAGCGGTAACGGACTGGACATCACCATTCTCGGTAAGAAGGAGGAAGTATCCTCCACCCTCACCTCCCTCACATCCACCAACCCCCCTACCCTTTTCCAGATAAACTGGATCTACGACGAATACAACTCTTCCGTCCGACTTCCCCTAAAAACCGACCGTCTCCCCCAACCCACCTTCTACCCTCACCTCCCCTCCCCCCTCCACACTTACTACGACTCCTACCTTTCCTCCAGGTCCAACATCCTTCTCCTAATCGGACCCCCAGGAACCGGTAAAACCAGCTTCATCCAGGGCCTCATTCACCATTCCGGTAAAACCGCAACCATCTGCTACGACCAAAACCTACTGGAAAAGGAGAGTTTCCTGGCCGAATTCATCGAATCGCCGGAATCATTCCTCATTTTTGAAGACGCAGACAGCTTCCTACGCCCGAGAAAAGACGGAAACACCGCCATGCACAAACTTCTCAACCTGGGAGACGGACTGGTCAACACTCTTAACAAGAAGATCATCTTCTCCACCAATCTTCCCAACACCTCCTCAATAGACGAAGCTTTGACCCGCCCCGGACGCTGCTTTGACATCGTGAAGATGGGCAAATTGACGCGGGCCGAAGCACTCGCCATCAACCCCGACTACCAGGGCGAAGGTGGAACGCTAGCCGAAGTATTCAGCAATACCGCCAAGGTGGCTCATAGCCGGGTGGGGTTCTAACCGTGAAAAGGGAGATGATAGCGATAAATAAATTAAGTGACTTAACCCCCCACTCAAGGGACGGAATATACGCCCCAGGGAGTGGCAACAACCTCTACATCATGAAGAGGGGCAGGTTGTACGAAATAGTGCATGACACTGACTCCACTAACACCCTCTTTAATCAGGCTGTGAGGGAGATTATTAGGGGGATGGTTGCAATTCGCCTCACCTCCCCATCATTTGGCCATCCCGTTTACTTCACCCATATCACCCACTTCGCAACTTACGGCAAACATAAGTATATATACCTACCCCGTCGAGGTCTTATACCAATCCGGTACAAGAGGGTTTCTGTCTACTCCGTGATTTTTGCTCACCGCTTCCTCACCCCCTGATCATGTATCAACTCCCCGTACTCCCGATCTCCGAGTTAAAACCTTACGGCCCGGACGCCTTCTACGTACATAAAGCCGCCGGCAATGTGGGAGAGTTCTATCTGATGCGGCGTGGAAGGTTGTATGAGGGGGATTTAAGGAGAGATTTTTTTGCACGAAGGATGAAGGAGATTCTTGTAGATATCATGTTATCAAATAAGACTATGTTCTTAAGACCCTTCAAATCCTGGAAAGACTACCACGCTTTACACCTCTCAAACTCCTTACACACATACCTCTTCAAGATAAGCGGTATCTCCTACCTAAACACACCCCACAATGGGTTGCACGAGGTCAAGTATAAGAGGGTTTCTGTCTACTCCGTGATTTTTGCTCACCGCTTTCTCACCCCCTAATCATGTATCACCTCCCAGTCCGCCCCATCTCCGAGCTAAAGCCGTATTCATCGGACGCGGTGTATTTCGACAAAAACAAGCCAAATAAACCGGGCAGTTTCTATATCCTTAAACGGGGCAGGTTGTACCAAGGGGTTATCGAACACCACTTAATGGGGGAAAGGGTTGTAAACATGTTACAACTAATATCCACCCGTAATAGGGTTGTAACATGTTTACAACAAATATCCACCCGTAATTACGTAGGACCTGGGGTCGAATTCCACAACATGGAACCTCTTCTATCATATCACGATCTCTCTTTCTACTACTTTAGGTCAAAACACTACGTCTTCTACCGCCAAAAAGGCTCATACCGGGTAAGATACAAGCAGAAGTCCATCTACTCCGTAATCTTCGCCCACCGCTTCCTCACCCCATGATCACGTACCCACTCCCCGACTGCATCCCCGTACACTCCGTCCGGTCGATGTCAAAATCCGAACTCAGCGAACTACTCTCCACTCTCTCACTCCCCCTCACCCCAACCATCATCTACGACCGGGTTAACAACTCGGTATTCTACGCCTTCGATGCCGAAATCTACGAAATAACCGACCCGTATGAAGGCGGTATTGAGTTATACCACCAATTCCAAACTGTAGTCCGGAGGGTGGATTTCGTCCCCCACCCCATTTTCGCAACCATTTCCACCTCCGAAGACGGGTCGAGGTTCGTAAGCGACCAAGGGTACCCCCTGGTCGTTTCCCCGGTTTCCGTGCCCTCCTGGACCGGTGCTATGATGGAGGTGACGTTCAACCTGGGCAAGTAAACGTGGCTGAGATCCCGGTTTACACGGACATTGGCAAAACCATGATGCCAGGAAGTCATGTAGTCCTTTGCCTGTATCAGACCCGGAGCGAGTTGTTTCTGCTAAAGAATGGTTCTCGGGCTTGGAAGATCTCCCCCCACAATCCACAAAAATCAATACGAACGCTCCGGACTGGAGAGAAAGTACAGTATTTCCGCTGTTGGAGTCTTCAAGAAGCTAGAGACTTGTTCTCCCGGTACTATCACGCTTGTCTTTTCAAAACCCCTGGCGGGTATTACTTTGGCGACTCAGAACTTGTCAAGTTAAAGCTTACACCCGTCCCATACTCGTATGTCAAGTTCTTTATGCTGTTTTGAGGTAACCAATTATGTCACCATACGTGTACAACTCAGACGATTGGCCCCTGAATCCGAGAGAAAGTATTCCGCTTTCAGTCTTCTACGCAATCGGGGATATGGTTGTGTATTACAGAAAGAGGCCGTGCTCGGTCAGAGCTTATGCCGTTAGTTGTGAGACCATCCCCAATCTCGCAAAAACAATCGGCGGTATGAGATATATATCTGAGTATGATGAAGATGACAAGCTGGAGAATTTTCTCCCCCTATCCTCTACCTCCCTCATCACATGCCGCTCCAAGTACTACCTGTACTACCTCCAATCCTTTCACCGTCTCAAACTCACTCCCCTCCCTCTCGCCGCCGCTAAAACCCTTTTCGCCCTATGAAAAACAACCTCTACCCGCCGCTCAGAAACGTCCAAGAGTACTCCATAATCGACAGTATTCATAGCATCAAAACCACAAGCGAGGACTGTGCTTATATCTCCGTGGATAAAAGTTCTTTGTACTTACAGAAAAGGGGCAGATTGTACATAGTTAAAACGGTGGTACCCCTTATCCGAGTTGGAAAAAATGCAGTCTTGCACCTCCATAAGGGACCACCCTACGGGTATAATATAAACATTGCAAGCGAGAGTGATCGAGGGGGATACATATGGACCGGGAACTATTTATACAGACTATCTCGTGCCTCCCTCCTCCGTCTTCAAGAACAAGAGGCGAAACACCTCCTTTTCCCTACGCTATAATCCCCACATCACCCCTCCCCTCCATGACCCTCTTCGATCCCCGCTTCAAAGTCTCCCTGATCGCCGCCACTCCCAACCCTCAGCAGGTGGTCTACGCCTCCATGCACCAGGACTACAGCGAGGGGTTCGTGGCTGATAGCCGCGCCGAGTGGCCCGAGGAGAGCAAGGCGGGCGAGATTTGCGTGAAGCGGTTGTTGGCGGGAGGAAGAGGGCACTACGGGTGCTACTCAGAAGATACCGAAGTACTGACAGATAGCGGGTGGGTATATTGGCCCCAGGTTACTACCAACCACTCCCTCGCCGCAGTAAACATCAAAGACGGGTCGATTAGGTTCGAAAAACCCACCGCTCTGCAAGTTGTTCCCTTCGCCAAAGAAGACCACCTCTACGAGGTTAATTCGCAAAAAATCGATTTCGCAGTGACTCTCGACCACAGGATGGTTGTGTCCAGTAGGGGTAGTAGTGGAAACTGGAGCGAATGGGAGTTCCAAGAGGCTGCGAATGTGTTCAATAAGTCCGTTCGTTATATGTTGGCTGGAAACCTAACGGAAAGGTCAATCCCTACCGATTGTCCTGATACCGACTTGAACAACCTATTCAAGCTTGCGGGGTTCTTTTTTGGTGATGGCTGCCGTAGTAATAATAAAAACCCCGAATGCCTCCGATTCAAACTCCGTTTGCAGAGAAAAATTGATTACCTGCATAGTCTGGGATTTCAAGTTGACACTAAGAAAGGTGAAAGGTATACTGTCCAGGGATCAGAGATTTGCTCATGGGTGCATAAGAATTTTACCTCTTCCGAAGGTAAGAAGATCCCTACCTTCATCATGCACCTCCCCTCGGACCTGTTTGAGTCTTTTGTTGACGGATTGAAGAATAGCGACGGCACCATAAGGTCCAGTCACTGGTGCTACGACTCAAAGGAAAAAGAATCCCTTGACATTCTGCAGGCCGCATTCCACTTAAACGGCTATCTGGCGTCTTTCAGCTTGAATAACCCAAACACCGGAGTGGGACATGAAAACCACTTCCCCTGTTGGCGTCTGAGCATCTCCTCCAGGGAGCCTGTGGCCAGGGCTGAATTTCATCAAGTCGGTAGGACCAGGGGAAAATCTGAACTCGTTCGGTATGAGGGTAATGTTTATTGCGCTACCGTATCAACCGGTGCGTTACTGGTTAGGAGAAACGGGAAACCTATTGTGTCTGGGAACTGCCTGGAACACGCCCAGATCGTGCTCAACGTGGGCTGGTTCCCCCACTCGGTCATGCAGCAGGCCCGTACTCACCGTATCGGTGTCAGCTTCGATGTGCAGTCAATGCGGTACACGGGGGAGCGGATTTGCCGCGCAGCGAGTGGCGAACTTGACCTGGAGGAGGTGTTCTACCTGCGGCCGGTAGGGAGTTATAGCGACCGCCAGGGCAAGAAGTACGACTACGACGAGGCGCAGCGGGCCGCCGACCTGTCTCTCTGCCGTACAGCCGCCAATCGGTACCAGGAGCTAATTACTGCCGGCTTTGCCGAAGAACACGCTAGAGGTATCCTACCCTTCGACTACAGACAGCATTTTGTAGTCAGTTTCACCCTACGGTCCCTCATGCACTTCTTCGACCTCCGGGCAAAACTTGACGCGCAGGAGGAAATTCGTGTTCTTTGTGACATGATGTACCCACATTTCCGGGATTGGACGCCAGAAATCGCGGCTTGGTACGAGAAGGATAGGTTGCATAAGGCGAGATTGGCGCCGTGAGCGGGGAGGGGGGAGGAGGAGTTTACTCCTCCCTTTCATGCTGCTGTGTATAATAATCGCTTACCCCAACCTCCCCTATGTCCGAAACAACCCAGATCAAAATCCTCCTTGCTCTGGCATTTATCTCCATCTTGTCGGTCAGTGTCAACAGTTTTCTCAACACCCTTCACCTAATCCGCTTAATCTAACGGCGCGAAATCCATATTTTATAAGCTAATTATACTTATAGGGGGTAATTAACCCCCTATTGTTGTATCTAAGGGCTGAAAATAGCCGTTATTTGTATAATTAGCTTATAAAACACGGTCTCCGGCTTGCTCGATCACCAATTTGGCGATCACATCGTTGACGGTACGGAGCTTATAAGCCTCTCTCAGTTTCAGTAACGTTTCGTGAACGGTTTCGGTTACGGCGACGGTCTTGGTCAGGGTTTTCGACTTGGGCATGGAGGGGGGAAGGGGTTTACCAGTCCATCATACCTGTGCTAGGGTGGTAGCGACCCCAAGGGAATCGTCCCAGTGTCCGATTTTCACATTTTCTCCTCGGCAGTCGAGAAGCGACTCAAGCTTATAAGCAAAGGGAGCCGGCTTTTGTACCTGTCCGATACTCCCGATCTGTTCCAAGTGTACCTCGATGCGTTTCCCGAGGGTACGAATGAGATCTTCCGTGAGAGGCGGGAATACGACTGCAACTGCTGCAGGAACTTCATCAACAACCTGGGCCGGGTTGTCGCGGTAAAGAACGGGAAGGTGGAGAGTGTGTGGAACACGGGTGAGAAGCTCCCCTATCCCTACGACGTGGTCGCAAAGGCCCTGGACGAGAAGGTGGTATCGGCGGGGATCGTAAACCCCTACTTCACCACCATGAGGGAGTATGGATCCAAGCCGAACAGGGATAATCTTAATCCCTCGGTTACCTGGACCCACTTTCACGGGGGTACCCCGTCTCAGTCTGTGGCCCCTTCCCCCGGCACCGTGATCGGTCGGTTTATGTCAAACCATCAGGTTCTGGGGAGGGGCCTGCAACAGATCGAAGTCGGACACCTGGAAACTGTTCTCGACTTGATCGCGGAAAACTCGCTTTACCGTGGTCAGGAGTTCGAGAAGAGTGTGAAAGAGTTCCGGGATATGAAGGTGGCATACGAGAAAGCTACTTCCAAGGAGTTGTTTGTCTGGGAGAATATTGAATCCCGCTCGGCCACCTTCCGTAACAGCGTTATCGGCACGTTGTTGGTCGATCTGGCTGAGGGTGTGGAACTGGAAGAAGCGGTGAAGCGGTATGAACAGAAAACCGCACCGGCAAATTACCGTCGACCGAAGGCGGTGATTACCAAGAAGATGGTGGAAGAAGCGCTCAAGACTATTTCCTCCCTCGGCTTGGATGGTGCGATCAGCCGCCGTTTCGCCAACATCAACGACCTCAGTGTGAACGATGTGCTGTTTGTCGATAACAGCGTGAGAGGGAGTATGAAGGGGGGAGGCAGCATTGCCGACCTGCTCATGGAGGAGGTTACGCCGCCCAAGATCACCAGGGAGCCTGTTGAGATCGGGGTGGAGGAGTTCATGGCCAAGATGGCTGGCAATACCTCGATCTCCCTGGTCCTGGATAAGTCCAATTTGTCCAACTTCATGGCGGTTACGGCACCCAACGATCCCGATTCGCCCCGACTGTTCCGCTGGTCGAACAACTTCGCCTGGAGTTATGACGGCGAAGTGGCCGATTCCATCAAGGAGAGGGTGAAGAAGGCGGGCGGTAATGTTACCAATGCCGCCCTCCGCTGCTCCCTCGCGTGGTACAACCACGACGACCTGGACATTCACTGCACCACCCCCAGTGGAGCCCGCATTTACTGGGGAAATAAGGCGGGGGTATTGGATGTGGATATGAACGGGGGGGCAGGGACGACTCGGGAGCCGGTGGAGAACCTGTCCTGGAAGAAGTTGGAGGACGGAGTATATTCGATCAGTGTGAATCAATTCGCAAAGAGGGAGAACATCGACCACGGGTGCGAGCTTGAGGTGGAGATTGGGGGTAAAATTCACAACTTCTCCTACAGCGATCCGGTGATCGGTTCGGTACCGATGCTTGACATCACGGTACAGAAAGGTGCCCTGGTAGGTATTTCTACTCACCGGGGGGTGAGTGGGTCTGCCGATGCGGTTGTGGAAAAGTGGGGTGTGAAGACGGCTACCCCGGTCCGTGTTCAAACCGTGATGATGTCCCCCAATCACTGGGAAGGTGCTGGCGGGGTGGGCCAGTTCCATTACTTCTTCATCCTGGAGGGGTGCAAGTCTCCCGAACCGGTCCGGGGGCTGTACAATGAGTTTCTCCGGAACGATCTCCAGCTTCCTGCCCACAGGCGGGTGTTGGAGGTTTTGGGGTCCAAGACTCGCTGTCCGGTTGTCGACCAGCAACTGGCCGGGGTCGGATTCTCTCTCGGTAGGGGGGATCAAGTGGTCGCTGTTGTCAACAATGGCGCCGCCGTTTACAAGATCAAGTTCTGAACGCCATGATTGATTACTCGCTCTTTTTCACCGCATCACGCAAGAAGTTCCGTTTCTCTTCGGAGAAGGGGGATCTGACCACTGAACAGCTTTGGGATCTTCCCCTTACCGGGAAGTGCAGCCTGAACTCTGTGGCCATTGGTATCAGCCGGGAACTCAAAGACGCAGGCGAGGAATCGTTTGTGGAAGTGGTTTCCAGCCCCGCCAACACCATTCTCCGGCAGAAACTGGAGGTGGTGAAGGAGGTGATCAAGGTTCGGCAGGCCGAGAATGCCGAGAAAACCGAAAGGCTGGCCAAGGAGGAGACCAAGAGAAAGTTGCGCATGGTTCTCGAACAGAAGAAGGATGCGCAGTTGGCCGATCTGAGTGTGGAGGAACTGGAGAAACAACTCGCAGCGCTGTGAAGCGGGAGGGAGGGGCCAGCCCCCTCCTTTTTTTTGTGTGTATAAAAAATATTATTTTTTAATAATTTTTCTGACGAGCGGGAGGGGGGGCTTATAAGCGTTTCCCCCTCGTTAAAATTTAAAAAATTAATAAACCTTATTTAAATAAAAAATAACGAGCGGGGGAGTGCGGGAAAACGGGTGGGTGCGGGAAAATGGAGGGTGCTTATAAGCTACCCCAAATTACCTTTGTGAATACGAGGGGTCAGGCCGGAGTCCCAATACAAGGTGGGGGGCCTGATCTTTTGACCACCCCACCCCCCTAGGGGGGGGTGACGGAAGACGGTCGGACCGCATGGTCCGTTAGGTAGGAGGGTTTTGCCCCACCGGTTGCTAACGGCCCAGCGGGATGCGCTATACTATTGGCATGCGGGCGAACCGGTCCTGCACAGCAACCTGAGACATGTCCAACGCTGCCATCTCCCACTGGGAAGTCTCCTACCTGGCCGCTTATCCCAGCTACGAAGGAGAACGCCGTTTTCAAGTTTTCTACAGTCAAGAAGAGGCTGAGATGATGAGGAAGTTTTACGACTCCCTCGGCCACCGAGCTGAGATCAAAGCGATCGGGCGGGAGTACCAATACCCCGCCTGACCCAACCGGGGGCGCAAGCCCCCCTTTGGGCCGTTAGGTAGGCCGGGGGGTGTATGTAACGCCCCAACGGCATGCGCTAGACTATAGGCATGCGGGCGAACCGGTCCCGCGCTGAAACTGGAAAAATGAAAATCTCTCTGAGCCTGCGCCTTCGCGCTCGCGGCCTCCGCGCCGCTGCCCGCTGCCTGCGGGCTGCCATTGCGCTGGCGATCGACCCGCCTACCCAGGCGGGCGGCCGGTTCACCGTCTGCGACGGGCTGGACCCGCTGCACTTCCGGACCCGCTCGGCTGCCCTCGCCTACGGCGAGTGGATGAGCGAGCTGCCAGACAGCCATCACTGTGAAATCACAGTAATGGACGGCGAAGGCCGGATCCGGACGATGGAAACGTCGTCCCCCACTTGGTACAAGTGGGATGGGCAGTCCGGAAATTGGGTGCTCAACTTGAGCAACCCAGACGTGGCTGACGCCTACTGGGATCCGGCCGATCACATCCGCTGGTGACGGCACCGGGGGGGGGGAGACCCCCCCCCTTTTTTTTTGTCAATCACCCCACCTAACGGACCAATGGCAATGGCAATAGGCAGGAGTGGCTGTTTGGTCCGTTAGGTAGGGGGGGGTGGGTCCTAACGGCCCAGCAGGACCTGCTATACTATGGGCATGCAGGCGAATCGGTCCTGCGCAGCAACCTGAATCATGTTCACCATCCACACTTCCCAGGAAGTCGGCCACCGCATGGAGGCGGTCGCCCGCGCTCTGGCCATCGTCGTGGCCCTGGCCATCGTCGCCGCTGAGGCGACCTACCACGCCGGCCACGCCTTCGGGCAGTGGCTGCACCGCCTCAACGACAGCCTCAGCCAGGCTGTCCGCAACCCGGCCGAGGCAGCCGCCACCTTCGCCACCGCTGCGGTGGCCGTGGCGGATCGCATCCTGGCCCAGCCCCAGCCCCAGCCGGCGCCGGCCGGCATCCCCGTCCCGGCCGAGTGGGGAGCCGTGCTCCTGACGGATCAAGACCTTGACGCGGAGATCGCCGCGTTTGACGCGGCACAGGCCGCGACCCAGCCTAAGAAGCGTAGCGTCCGGCGGAAGCCGGCTGCGGCCAGGAAAGCCAAGGTGGCAGCCTGAGGCTGCCAGGAGGGGGAGCGCCAGGCTCCCCCCCCCGCCTGGGGCGGAAGGTTGGGCCGTTAGGGCGGGGGGGGGTTCGTCCTAACGGCCCAGCCAGACCTGCTACAGTATTGACATGCAGGCGAATCGGTCCTGCGCAGCATTGACAACATGACTACCTACATCATGTCCACCACGGTCATCCCTGGCGGCGCCTGGGGGAACTGGCGGATGGAGCCGGTCACCCCGGCCCAGGTCGCCATTGCCCTGTTCCCTGAGGGGGGAAGGGGCTGGACTTCGGCCGTGGGACATGAATCCACAGCGGCCATCATTTCTGACCTGATTGGGCAGAATGTGCCTGCCAACCGTATCACGGTTGAACCCGTGCCTGGGGATGTCTTCTACTGCTTCCGTCTCCTGAGCCGTCCCCCTGAGGGGGCCATTCTCGATCGGGCAACCCTGGAGCGTATCGGCTTCGAGTGGGCCAGGATGCACTACCTGGGGTGAGACTCAGGGGGGCTTCGGCCCCCCGCCTTCGGCGGGGATTTGGTCCGTTAGCGAGGGGGGAGGCATGGCGTCCTAACGGCCCAGCGGGGCCTGCTATACTATTGGCATGCGGGCGAACCGGTCCCGCGCTGAAACTTGAATCATGACCGCGACCGCGACCGCGACCGTCCTCCCCCACGCCACCTTCCTCGCCGTTGAGGGGGCTATTTGGGAGTGGGCTGTCGCCGAGAAACGGGGGATTGAGAACGATTATCATGCGAGCGAGGGCGACTCCCCCCGCTGGCGGGATTCGGCCAGGTACGTGGCCGAGGAGGCTACAGAGATCCTGGAAAGGAACCTCACCCCCGAGGAGTTCGAACAGTGGAGTTCCCTCACGATGGCGGACCAATTCGGTTACGTCGACGACATCGTCGACAACGCCATCACCGCAGCCAACGACTGCGCACAATGGGAGAGGGATCACGGCGGCTACGACTACGACTGACCCGACGGGGGCGCAAGCCCCCCCGCACTGGGCCGTTAGGTAGACGGGTAGTCCCATCCTCCCTTCCTAACGGCCCAGCCGGATCTGTTACACTATGGGCATGCGGACGACCGGTTCCGCTCAACTCGATTCATAGGTTCACCTTATGTCTGAGAAACGTTACGTTCAATCCGTACTGGCGCTGGCCGACGACTTCGGCTTCTTGTCACCTGGCGACGCAATGCGCCTGGTGTCCGATCATAACCGCGACTGGCAGCAGTGGAAGCGTGAGCTTCCCATGGGCGCGGTCCCGTGTGAGGCGCGTCCCCTCCTGCACTGGCTGGGGTACCGATAATGCGGAAAAGAACTATCCTCGCGTCTTGCTACCTGCTGTGGCTTAGCGGCATGGTGATCTCTCACCACGTTGTGGAGCACGTACCGGTTCCCGCCTCGCTTGAGAGGCTGGTGACCAAGTAACCGACACGGGGGGAGGGTATTCCCTCCCCTTTGGGCCGTTAGCGAGGGGGGCATGGCGTCGTAACGGCCCAGCCGGATCTGTTACACTATGGGCATGCGGACGACCGGCTCCGCACCGCCTTTACAACCCGATCATGCACAATACGAAAGTCACCTTTGAGAAGGCCCACGCCTCCGGCGCCGATGTGACTCTGCGCCTGGTTCAGGTTCTCACGGCAGAGATCAGCCTGCGCCATCCTCCCACCGCTCCCAGGGCGACCCGGTTCTTGAACCAGGCGTTTGGCGTTCGCCGCACTTCCCGCACCTGGCACCAGATCATCGCTCCCGTGGCTCAGGGACTCAGGGAGGCCATGGAGGTCTGACCCATACCACCCCGCCGCAAGGCGGGGATTGGGCCGTTAGCAAGGGGGCCGTGGCTTCCTAACGGCCCAGCCGGATCTGTTACACTATGGGCATGCGGGCGAACCGGTCCCGCGCAGCATTAACAACGTGTCCACCTTCCCCGACTACGCCGGCCGCATCACGCTCAAGCGTGAGCGTCTGAACAGCGGCGGTTACACCGCCGATGGCACCTACTTCGGCATTGGCGCCCCTCTATACTTCGTGCAAGACTACGACGGCCACTGCCTCCCCCATGGGGAGTATTTCCGGGCACAGGACCGGGAGGACGCTGTGGCCATCGCCCGCAGCATGTTCCCCAAAGGGAAGATCCGGAAGTAGGGTTCCCCCCCCGCCGCAAGGCGGGGATTGGGCCGTTAGCGAGGGGGACACGCATCCTAACGGCCCAGCGCAAGTCGCGCCGATCCTGTACACTATGGGCATGCGGACGACCGGTTCCGCACCGCTTTTACAACCCGACCATGGCACACGCCCCTTCCGCCATCGGCTACCCCGCGTGGGTTGCCCGTTACCGCTTCCCGGAGACCTTCCGGTTTAAGCACCTGCTCCCCCACCAGCCCTTCCGTATGGGCGACCGGGTTTACGCCCGGATCAGCGCTCGCCGCTACGCCCCGGCCACCGTCGCCTGGGACGGCAAGGTCACCATCCACGACCGCCCCGTGCGGCAGGTTGCCGACATTAACGGGGCGGTGATCACCGGCCCCGACCTGTGCCACTACCCGGCCGGGATCTGACATAATACGGGGGAGGCAACCCCTCCCCCCCCATCCACCCTATCCAACACTGCCATCATGCCTAGCCCCATCCTCTCCCCCTTCCACCTTCCCACCGACCACGACCTGGCCGACTTTATGGCCGACCGCGCCCACGACCTGGACGAGGCGATGCGGGAGGAGGCGCAAGAGGAGGAGGAGTGACCCATACCACCCCGCCGCAAGGCGGGGGCCTTTGGTCCGTTAGCGAGGGGGCACGGGTTCCTAACGGCCCAGCGGGATGCGCTACACTATGGGCATGCGGACGACCGGTTCCGCACCGCTTTCAACCTGATGAACGCTCCCAACGGCTACGTGCGCTGGAACTGTGAGATCACCGACACCTTCGGTGGTGAGGCTAATTGCTCATGGGTCCGGCGTGGCACCACGCTGATCCCGGAAGGTGCTTCGCATCTTGCGATCATGCGTAAGATCAAGGCTGAGCTGGGTCTCAGCGGCGTTCGCTGCCGTGTCAGCGATCATGGCGACATGATCGAACTGCGACCCTACGGTCAGTGTACAGTGGCATTCGCCACGGTCACCACCGCCTGACACTCTGGGGGGCTTCGGCCCCCCCCGCCTTCGGCGGGGATTGGTCCGTTAGGTAGGGGGCATGGGTTCCTAACGGCCCAGCGACAGCCTCCCCGATCCTGTACACTATGGGCATGCGGACGACCGGTTCCGCTCAGCCATTCATCCAATCCGTCTCATGCGTAAGATCGAAGCCCAGACCATTCAGGCCATCCGCAAGGCCCTTAGCACCCCCGAGCCGTTTTCCTGGAAAGGGGGCAACATGTCGGTTTCCGACGAATCCACGGGTGTCCTGCACACCCCGTCGTTCAACCGTTGGGTGAACGTGTACCTGTTCGGGGAGCGCATCGCCCAGTTCGAGCCTCTCACCGAGAGGGTCACGTTCAACGATTGCGGCTATCGCTCCGCGACGACCAAAGCACGTCTGAACGCTCTCATGGCCGCTTTCTGCCCCGACGACGGGGAGGGTATCTACCAGAAAGCCCGCACGTGGTACAACGGGGACGACACCCCGTGGGAGGGCAAGATTACCCTTCCCGTCCGCCTGGACGCGGACAATCAGTTCCTCCTGTTGGCTGAGAAGCTGGCCTGAGGGAAGGGGGGGGGCTCACGCCCCCCCGCCTGCGGCGGGGCCTTCCCCGCTTTGGTCCGTTAGCTAGGAGGGGGTAGGACTACCCGGCTTTCTAACGGCCCAGCCCCGATCCTGTACACTATTGGCATGCGGACGACCGGTTCCGCTCAACCTTTACTCAACCCGACCATGGATTACACGATTGTTAAGAGAAACGGCCAGGAAGTTCGCTTCTCGACCGATCTCACCCCCGATCAGGCGGCCACCGTCCTGCGTGAGAAGGGGGCGACCGGCTTCGCTCTCGATCTGGTGCTGGCGCATGAGCGTGGCAACGCTTCGCGCACTCAAACCCTCTGGCTCCTGCTCAAGGCGCAGGAGTCCCTGACCCCCTCCCCATCCATTCGCCCTGTCGGCCCGTTCGCGGGTCTGGTGACCCGGCTTGCCGAGTGGCAGGAGAAGGTCAAAGGGAAGGTGCAGCTTAGGCTGCCTGGGGCGAGGGTTAAGGTCTGCAACGCGAAGGGGAATCCTAACTTCGGCGCGTTGTATGTGTACAGCGAGGGAGGGGACTACGTTGGCAAGGTGGATCAGCGTGGAAACGCAAGCATCCCTCCCACCTTCGCGGAGATCCTCTCCGTCGCTGCAACTGATCCCGTCAAGGCGGCCAGGGAGTACGGCCACGAAACCGGGAACTGTGCCTGCTGCGGCAGGACCCTGTCCGATCCTGTGAGCGTGTTCGGGGGCATCGGCCCGGTGTGCCTGGAGAGGCTGGCAGGCCCCGAGGCTCGCCGCTCCCTGGAGATGGAATACAAGATCAGGAAGGGCTGAGGGAGAGGGGGGCGCAAGCCCCCCCCGCCTGCGGCGGGGACCACCCCGCTTGGTCCGTTAGGTAGGGGGCACGGGTTCCTAACGGCCCAGCGCCGGCTGCGCCGACCTGTTATAGTTTTGGCATGCGGACGACCGGTTCCGCTCCACCTTTAATCCAACCCGCCCATGTCTCTTCACACCCCGTTTTCCCAGTCTCTGGTCGATCTCACCGCCAAGCGGTACGGCGAACTGCTGAACGAACACGTTGGGTTCAACACCCCCTATACTCTCGCGGTTGAGGGTCCCCTGTCCCTCCAGATCACTCTCCGCGAGGATTTCAGCGCGGACAAAAGGGAAGACTACCAGGCCGTCACGCAGGAGGTGGCCGTTGTTTGCTATGGCGTGGTCCTGGCAAAGTCGCTCGACTGGAATCTGTACATTCCCCACGCCTGGAGCGTGGAATCGCAGCAGTGGCAAGAGTCCATGATCGCGCTGCGCAAGTCCCTTACCCACACGGTGGAAGACGCAGCCTCCCGGCTGGCCACTTCCATCAACCAACACCTCGACCGACTGAACTCGGCCAGGGTTCTGGTCCTGGACGGCCCGCAGCCCGGCCATAACCGCTCGGTCTGCTGGTAAGCGAGAGAGGGAGGGGCGCAAGTCCCCTCCCCACCTTGGGCCGTTAGCGAGGGGGCCGTGGCTTCCTAACGGCCCAGCGCAATCCCCCCCGCCCTGTTATAGTTTTGGCATGCGGACGACCGGTTCCGCTCCACCTTTAATCCAACCCG
>VFQS010002376.1_pt1 | contig 15524 bp, 19 predicted proteins | sample 3512361 | NCBI WGS metagenome assembly VFQS01 (sample SAMN10412375, study PRJNA504923) | tailings metagenome | isolation source: Relicate 1 Philex TSF3 active mining | place: Philippines
CCCCAAAACCCCAAAACCCCAGAAATTGCGGAATACAATAGGTCATCTAATTGCAAAAGATATATTATTAATAAATAACACAGAAAAGATAGATAAAATATGTTTGGCGGACCAGGTTACAGACCCCCACCACCTGTATTTCAGAATAACTTCAACAGCAATCCTTGGGGAGGAGGTTTTGGGTAAGGTTTTGGAGGAGGCTTTGGAGCACCACCTCCTTTTTAATCGTCAGTATTTGGTGATTAACCGATACCAAAAGCACCCGAAGTGTAAAAGATATTAACCAAGGAACAGTACGAAGAGATATTAAGCAATGTACAGCCAGTGCCTCCTTCATTCTCTGGAGGCGTCGCTTACGATGAAACATCTAAATCTTTTATGACAAGCGAATCAGTACGTATCTTTGATACAAGAGTGATCGACAAGCCACAAGAGGAAGAAAAGAAAGGGGATGATTTTGTCATGATTGACGAGGGGTTCGCTCCCAAGGTCGACTCGATGAGCATCCTTAGGTTTATCAAAGGCAAAAAGTCCAAGAAGTATGAAATTTCACCCTCTGGTAAGTAAACGTTAACCACCACAGCTTTCTTATTCTTTATAAGATTAAAAGTATTGGTAGATTAAACGTGTATCTTTAACAAAATTAAATGTGTAGGTTTCACAGTTACGTACAAGAAGAACAATGAAAAGATGGGAGGGCCGAAACCATTCAGTAACAAGGAGGAGTGGGACTTCGTGCTCGCAAATATGGCTTTCTATTTCGGTGTGCACCGATGGGAGATAACGACACCTTAAGTACATAGCTCGATGTGTAAGTTTGATAGGCGCCGTGTTGATGTTTTTGTTAGAGTTGGGAGTGTACAACTGCGTGAAGAATACCTTGCACACGCTTAGTTTTGAAGAGGGCAAGGAGGAGTCTAAGTTTAAGATAACTCTTGATCTATACAAGAGTAAGATCCAAATTTCGTTGGATGGCACTGTCAGAAAAGAACTATCTCTGGAAGGCAAAGATGGACCTTGGGTACCTTGCATAAAGCTTACCCAAGACAATAGTAGAGTGACTCTCAACCCTTATGTGTCTCAGCACCCTTCCTCAAAAGATATTCAAATTACTCTCAGAGAATGGCTGTTGTCGCACTTGCACAACTTCATTTGCTACACCTTTGATTCCTCTGTCGATTTCAATGATCTATCGCTCAAAGATAAATTTAAAAGCAAGGTAGGTTAGAGCAGGAAGAAACTTACAAAAGAACTGCTTACGAACAGCAGCTCTGACAAGAAGACTGTAATTTTCCACTAATTCAACAACCACCATGCCATGGCTGACTATATTCGAGCATATAAGGATGTTAAGTCTCTAAAGTTCTATCAAAGTAACGATATAGCTTCTTGGTTTGAGAAAAACGACGCCTCCTTCAGCGAAGAAGAAAAGGAGCTTTTCTCGATCATCTCAAAGCACATTGAGATCCCAAAGCCTGTATCAGTGGATATTGTTCAGGATCAGATCTCTCAAGCCTTCTCTAAGTTGGTGAAAGAGAGTAACACAATCGCTTAAGCTTCCACAGTCCTTGACAAGTAGCAAACTCATCTTGTCCATCATACCTTCTCTGACAAGCTTCTCGTCCTTTAGGGCTAGCAAATGCAGATCCTAACTCGAGATGATCCCCAAGAGGAGTTCGATTGCTCTCTGGTAGATTTCACGAAGCCCCTTCAAAATTTATCCGATCTTGCCTCACTCAGAATTGATACCAAGTACTTAGAGGCATTCTTTACAGATATCAAGTGGGAGAGCCTGCTCAATGATGGAAACGACTTAATAAAGGCATTTGCTCACGCTTTCTTCGAAAATTTGTCGAATTCTGCTATCAAACTTGATAAAAAGATAGCTTTCACAGTTCCATTTGACAAAACATGGTACTTCTTAGACTACATTTTCTCTAATCTCAAAGAAGGAATAGCGGGGGCAATCGTTGCGGACCTACTGGAGCAATTGTGGAGTCAGGCTAAGGCACAACGCCTCAGCACCGAGATAAGCACCTTCGTGGACTCTGTCTCGCGACCTTGGTCTGCATTTAACAGACTTGGGAGCTATATCAAGTGGACCCAGGACTATCACCAGGATGAGGACGCATACATACAGCATGCAAGTGAAGGCTACATTTGGGATGAAGATTCCAAGAGTCTCAAGAAAGTTGATGGGAAAGTCAATGTTTCCCTGAATAAGACACTCAACTACTTGAGCAAAGTGCAAGTAAAGAAAGATTTAAGTGACGTGATTGTGTCTTAAAACTCAGATTAAGCACTATTAGGTTATGCAGATGGCACTGTGCAAATCTTTAATTTGACTCTGCCCACTCATTAACCACTTAAAGTCCTTGACTTTTTCCCAGATCCCAAATTTCGTGCAAAAGTTTTAAAGATATATTAGCAATTAGTACAAAGAATTCAGGCTCGTATGCAATAAGTAATGGGTTACAACAATTCAAAGTTTGGGCATCCTAACAATTTTAATAACTTTGGCTTTCAAAATCAGCAGAATCCTCCATTGCTTGGTAATAGCTTCGGAGTAGGAATCGACCCGTTTTAATTATCTGACAAAAATGAAATTCTTGAAAATCTTCCAAAGCGAAAAATCATTGGGTATATGTTATTATGCTCGCCTCCAATCGTGAAGACAAAGCATCCTATGCTTGTTGGCTGCATCTACTTCCAGTTGAGTGACCAGAAGTACTATCTAAAGGTTACAGAAATATCTTGGTCTGTAACCTTTCTACAAAATTTAATCACAATTGACTCTAGTACCAATTTCATTTAGAACAAGCTCACCGACTAGCTCTTTATCAATCCGGATTTCCTGGAGACCATCCATCAAGACATCTTGAACCTGAGCGCCTCTTAAATCCAAGCACTCAATACTATCTTTATGAGGAATTCTGTGACTGATCGAGATGTCCATCAAATATTAGAAGATTTCACATTCATACTTCATGATGATTTTACAGAATGTACGGTAGAATTATCAGGATGCTAGAGAGTTGTTGATTTTGTGCACACCAGATACGGAAGCGGGACCTTGGATTAATTTATGCACATTTTGATTGAAAAAGAGGGTGGTGCACAACATCTGCTGCAATATAGGACAGTGGTCGACCCACTCGGTTATAATCAATAGACCATGCTCTGTCCTATCAACATAAAGATGAATAAAGATTTACCACTGGAATAGAAGTATAATAGAATCTTTCAAGTTAACGTATAAATTTTATTGCTCCAGGAAAAGTCATACACTCTTTTCAAAGTCTACGGGCTGACTAAAGATGGCTCAGATGTTGAGCTTCCATGCAAGGTTGAAAGTGCTTAAATTTGCAACCTTTCTTCAACTGATGTCAAATTCTGGACAGGCAGTCTCTATAAATACCCTTACCCGAAATCTATTAAGGCCCAAGATTTGTATCTAGTGATCAACAGAGAACATAAATTCAAGTTGAGCAATTCAAGTGAAGAGGTAATAAATAATGGGCAGGAAGAAGTCAGAGAAGAAAAGCAGCTTGATTTAAATGAGGCAACTATCAACGATCTGAGATCCTTGCCTAAGTTATTGATAACGGATGCTATTGGAGTTAAAGGAATTGATAATGAGCATACTTATCTGACTTCAAATGGAAAGGATAAGTACACAAGGTTTCCTCTGAAAAACACTTGGACTGCAATTAAACCATAATCATAACTTAAGCTTGAAGCAATAGTATTGTCAAAGAGTCCACTTTCAAAAATTCAGCTTGATTTTAAGATCGCAGATAACAATACCTTCAAAGTTATAATAGATTCGAAACACAAGACTATTGGTGAATTTACAGTCACCAATGACCGCTTGATTTTGACAGATCTACCATTCCACCCTCTAACAGACCTTAAGATCACTCTTCTTAGCTCTGAGAATATTAAGAGCGTGACTCTTTCCTGTGAAGGTTACGGATCTTCTCATACATTTACCAACTCAGTACTCAACTCACTCAAGGATCATGTTAGAGTTGCTCTCCTTAACCCTTAATAGTTTGATGAAGTGTTAGGCAAGATCGTTTTGATGGGCCAGGATTAAGCTATCCCCGAAGAGAGGAGGATTGCTTGCTTTAACTGCCTTAATGATGTCTTGAAAATCAAAAGTGGTGAAAAAGACAAAGGTTCGTACAAAGAATACCTCCATAAATTCAAGGGTGTCACTAATGTCAACAGTATAGAGTTGATGTAAGTTTCTCGAGAGTTAAGAGATTCATGGTAATCATACAAAGAAAGAGTTGGTTTCTCTTCATTGAAAGCAACCTTTGAAGATATAAAGCTTGAGACAATCTCACAGACAGTGCATGAAATATAATAGGTCAAGAAGTTCTTTTAATCATAGAGACCAGAAAAAGATTTGGTTTAGAGGATGCTCTTTGAAAAGGTTGTCAAAGAACTTTTGCCTAAGTATTTTACTAAAGAATATGTGATTCTCAGAAACTACTATAAATTACAAGACTCTTACCCGTTCGATGACGACCAATAGACTGACTAGAAGAAAAACAAGCTGGAATATAATGCAATTAATTGCAAGATTGAGCACTTAAGATTCCCCAATCTCCTAAATTATAGAGTGGATTTTGGCTCGACATAATTCATTCAAAAGGTCAAATTTATTGTAAACATAACAAACTTCTCTGATTTCTAGGCAGTATCTAAAATTTCGATAAGAATTGCCTCAGCTGATCCTAGAAGTGGAGCAATGAAGGATTTAATTGTAAAGAATCTTGAAAAAGGCGATGCAGTCAAATACTTCCATTATTCAAGTGGAATATAACAACCAACGCAATAACTAACAATTTCCTTACCAGATGACTTCTGCACTAGATTCCTACTCATTTAAATTTCTGGTTCAAATCTATCTTTCTTAAAGAAGGCTTAGATTTACCCAGTCTTTATTTGCTAGAACCAATAATTCTCCCAGATTGCATTAGAATATGCGGTAGATGCTATTCCTTAAAATGTGCTTGACTTAACTTTGAAGAGTGACAAAGAGATACCCATTCAAAATGACTACAACTATCAGTTCTTTTTTTTCAACACACATTTGTATCAACCGGGAAAACCCAAGCAGATACCTGAATCATCGTGGATAGCGATAAGAGAGGAACCAGTTGAAAAGATTGGTAAAATGGATTAAGGTGAAGAGGATGCGATCAAGTCAAAGATTGAAGAGGATCGAAAAAGACTGAAAGAGATGATAGCTTCAAAAGCGAAGAATTCTGAAATTGTCAAAGTCATCAAAGAAATCGAGAGTAGTAAGGCTCAAATAAGTCAGCAGTAGAATGGAGACAAAGTCAATTTGAGGTATCTATTATCTCTCGCTGAAGAAAGCGCGGGATATTTGGTGGAATAAGAAGCGTAGTTATAAAATCAAGACGAGATATACAGAGACCTTATTGAGATATTTGCTGTCAAAGATTCAACTAAGTTCTACCCTCAAATGCAAAAACTAATCCACAATATCGAAGAAAATTTATTAGTCGCCACTTTAGTTGAAGTAATAAGCAAGAATATTGATTCTGAAAATTTCCTAGATTATGCAAAAGCACTCAATGTCAAAGACCTTACATCTTTCTTGTCTGAGTTGATTTCTCATTTCGGTTTCACATAGATCTAATTTGCTTAATCTTCAGTATTTGAATTGATAGTCCAAGTTTTGTCACAAAAAATACAGTAGACATCGAACAATAAAATTAACTTCCTACTTACCTTCATCTAGGGCCACTAATCAAGTATTAGTTTGGCCGATTTCCTCAATTTTGTAGCGCCTCTATTTCCACACATCAATAACAGAGAGAGCATTATGCAGGTCTTTTAAATCTTGCCACAGTTAAAGCTGAGTGAAATTGAGAACCATAGTCTTTTAACTTAGCTGTTACTTAAAACTGTGTTGCTGAACTCACTCGCTTTCAAAGACATCCTTGGTAACTTGCAGAGCTTAATTGAGAGAGGACTCTTTAAGGAACTTGATGTGAACTTCGAGAATGTTGCAAAAGCAATTAGTGAGAGTAATAACTCAAAGAGATCATCGATTGAGCAAAACAGAGTTGCTAATCTCTTGTAATTGTTAACAATGATTAAAATGAGAAAAGCTGGAAAAGATGAGGCAAGCGAACATATTAAAAATGTCGTTGCTGTGATATTTTCTCAGGAAAAATTGACTGGAAAAGAGAGATTGCATTTTAAGGACTTGTGGATTGAAATTTTCAAATAAACTATCTAGTTACACGATAATAACGAGTTATTAGAAACCTTATTGGCAAAGGTATTTGAACTTCCAGAAAATCAAATTGAGGCTATGATGCAAGATTTCTTGTCAAACCTTGTTAAATCTGACTCAATCTTCAGAGTCTTAAGCATAATTTTGAGAACACTTCCGACTCATTAAAATGTGAATACTGGTTACAGATTTGCCATAGGCATAATTAATATTTTGGAGACGGGACAGAGAGATAAATCAGATTTAGAGTCGGCTACAATCAAGTTTACCCAAGAGCAAGAAATTTAAGTATTCTTCGAAGATTCAATATAATACTTGATTGAGAATAAGGTACAAATGAAAGATAATCTTGAGCTGAAAAGCATTCTGGGAATCAAACTTTTAGGTTATTTATAGATTGGTTTGCTTCAATCCTCTTCCAAGAATGCTTTCTAGCACTTGATCAAAATTTCAGAGCCAGAAAATTTGGTGTCACTACGAAATTAGACTTTAAGCAAGCTCTTCAAATTATTGTTAGTCAGTAAATTTGACCTAAAGGAAGTGGCGCAGCTTTGCATTATGTAGAAACTGAATAAATTAGTTGAGCTCATCGATGACCCAAAATGTCTTTGTTTTGGTATTATGCTTTATGAAATGAGAAATGTCAATACAATCATCCGTGAAATCAGTGAGAAGGCGTCACTTGACGAAGAGCTTCAAGTGAATCAGGCCAGGATGGTAGAGATACAGAAGCAGTCAATTAAGATTTTCCTTAATTTGTTCAAGAGATGGATCACGAGCGAAGAAAAAGCTAAGATATTGATGTTTGAGATGCCTGGAGTTGAATTCCTATTTGAAGCTTTCGGACAGAATCGGTTCAGAGATAGTGATATAATATTCGAAGATTAAGCCTCTGGTCCCTTAGAGGAGGATCCTCTCAAAGCCTTACTTATCAATACTTCAAATTAATCTGTCAAGCATCTAACAACAAGTATCATAAATTCCAATAAGAAAGTTGATGGTTTATTGAAGCATCAATAAATTACCCTCAAATTATCATAGGAGGGTCAAACTCTACATTAAGGACCTGGTTTTTAAAATGTTCTCCAACCTCAAGCATAAAAGCTTGATATGGAGAAGATCAATTTATAGTAAATTTTAGATGTAAAAATTGACGAGGGAAAGATGAAAATCAGTAAAATTGTAGTGAATGTGCGATATGGATCAAGCTATGGCAATCCTTAGATCAATATGGTAAAAGGACCCTTAATAGATCAAATAATTTTGCAAGCTGAAAATTCTTCTTCTACTGATAGCGAATAGTGGCAGGTGGTGCTAAAACCTACCACTTTTAAATTTTCTAACTTGAATGAGGTCAGTGCCTTTCAGAGAATCCTTGGTTACTCCTTTATTGATGAAGAATCAGATTAATTTACAACTCTTGACATTGAGAAGCAGCTCATTGAAAACTCTTTGGTAGATTTATCTGCACTTAAATTGAAGATAACTTTGCCTAATTTTGAGACTAATTAGGAGAAATAAGGGGAAATGAATACACTATATGCGCAACCGCTCAACGATGATTCAATTTATGTTGGTTGGGTCAATGTGCACGGTCATAAGCCTTGCCCTCCAAAGGCTGTCTTCAATTTCATTCTGGATCAACAGAGAGAGCTCTCTTTACAATTATTCCATATACTTTTATCCACAAATTTCAGCTCTATAATGGATACTCTGATCTCAAAAGACTCTTTTATCAACAAGATTAGGGATAAATTTGAAATATTAATCCAGCTTATGTAAACTAAGAGCGAGCTAATCAAGCCATTCTTGCTTAGAATGTGCATCTAGAACGTGGAATTTGGAGAGTGGGTAATCAATAAATAGCTTCTGTCTCTGGATGGTAGTAAAGAAAAGATTCAGATGCTCCATGAGATTATTTAGAACAGAAAGACTGACCACTTGGCTCAGCTTATTTTTTAGATCAAAGACTTCATAATGACTGAGATTCGTAAACAAGATGACTTTAATGAGGATCAGTTAAAGATACTTCAAAAATACATCAAGGTATTCATCATAAACGTGGTAAAAATCAAATATAATGAGAGTAAACCTGTAGATCTTGAATTCTCTGTCGAAGATATTGACTTTTTGATTAAGCTTATGCACAAGAGCAGCCACTCACTGTAATAAAAACTAGTTTAACTCGTCATTTTGTTTTTGTTGCCGCCTAAACAATTTGTCAACAAGACGATTGGACTTTCCGCCTATATTTAAAAACTCGCTTAATAAAATGATTAGAGCCACATACTTTTCATCTCAATAGTGGCTTCTCATTTTTCGGAAATTTTCAATCAATTTATTAGCTCTGCCTCGGTGGAAAGTGTTGTCAGTAATTTGTTAATAAATCCATCAATAAGTATTTAAATCCTCTACAATTTATCAAAGAACTAGACTTTCATCGATCATTATAGCTCATATCTCCCAGAAAAACTATATAAAGTATGTAAGGAGCTTAGTTATTTATCAGATAATGAAGTTAAGCTCGCTATCGAGATAATTTACTTATGTACTTTAAGCAACCAAGAACAGCTCTAGAAAATAGCTCTTATGATGAAGGAAGACTTACAATCGAGCACAATTAATGCCTCTTTTGTTTCGAGAGTAATCCTGCCATTACTAGAGTCTGAAAAAAAGGTCCGAATCTCTTTGACTTTTAAGAAGTCTGACGAAGAATCGATCCCTGTGACTATCGGAAACGGAGGAAGCTAGGAATAATCTGATGGAATGATGTTCCCATCTAAAATTCTTGATTAAAAAATGAGTCAAGTCTTAGAGGGAAAGTTTAAATAGCAGGCAGAGGAGCATGTTGAAAATTTCCCTGATGTCTTTAAGAGCAAATGGGACCTAGTATATGAAGAGGAAAACCATGATGCGAACGCCAATTAAAGAATCCCATGGTTAAATAAGCTCATTGAAGGCATCGATGGCAGAAAGAATTTGTTCATTATAATTGAATGTGAAAACTCCAGCAACTCTAATAAAGAGATTTATGGACTTTTCACTAACATGAATACTTTTGAACGTAAGAAATAAACCTTGGAAGCTTATTCAATTATAATGAATCATTCAAAGGCAAATTTCTTTTTCAAGTACTCCGAAGAGGAATAATTGCACTTTGTCGTCAAAGATCATCTTCTTCTATCTAATCACGGCTTAATGGGCAATTTCATGACAATTTACAATGATGGATAGACTGTAGGGGGTGAACTTCTCACGATTGACAACTTTATTCACATATTTTTCACCATCAACAAATAGATAGATCAATTAGGAGGTCATGGTCTTCACTCTCTCTAATGCTTAGAAAAACCGTTTGATCCAATAAAAAATAAAGGTGCGATGATGCACAAGATCGGAAGAATAGAAATTTGGGCCCCGGACAGAAATCTTATCGAGCGAAAAGTATAGGGTTCAACTGAAAGCCAAGATATTCAAGTGAGCAAGTCGAATGTTTTCTATGATAGATACTCTCCTCTAAACTATTTCCACTCACATATGATCTTTGAAGTAAGGGAATCTCTAACCTTGGCACATGTTGCTAAGCAAATCTTTGGAGAGCAAAAACAATTCTTAAAGCATGGGGAGAAGCTATCCGCTTCAGTTCTAATATCTGAAATTGCTTCTCAAGGTATATAAGAGATTTTGTATCAAAATCTGGAAAAACAGGATAAGAACTATGTTCTACCAGACTATGAACCAAACGAATTGATTAATAATCACTTCCTTTAGATCGAGGGTATGAAAGTCCTGATGAATTTTGTTAAGCGACAGGCCGGCTTATTGAAAAATCAAGCCGTTAAAGATCTCTGGATGTTATGGATCTAAGAAATTGAGAACTTCTCTCAGTTGCCCGGTTTCATGTAGAAGCTCTCTAAGTTCAAAGAGATAAAATAAGTAATCTTCGATTTGATCTGTCGTAAATTCGACAATAAGCCAGAAAATAAAAGTAGTATGGTTGGAGACAGCACACAATTCTTAGAAACACAGAAGAAACTCAACAGTCAGATTATTTTGTAAACGTAAAAGGTATTGTCTGAGGTGTTTGAGTCCTCGCCATCGCCAAGTTTGAGACTGGAATGTATTGAAAACGGCACTTTCGCAAAGTTTATTGAGAAGCTTGATCAATTATTTACTGAGACTAAACGCTCAAAAGTCACTGCTAGACCAGCAGTCGTTGAAGAGGAAAAGGTTGAAGTTATTTAGAAAAATGAAGAAAGCGATGAAATGATGAACACTGGAAATGTGTTTCAAAAGAAAAAGGGAGTGGGTTACACCACAGACCTTGGTTAGCAGTGGGATGTTGAAAATTACATGAAGACCAAACAAGCCAAGAATGCTCAAGCTCAAAACATAATTCAAATATTGACTAATATTTTAAAAACCACTGAATGGTAAGCCAATGAATAAGTTAAATAGTATTTCTTGGAGTCAGCTTTCCTTCCTAACCTTGAATCAGCTTTGAGATCTGGTTCTTTTGTTGAGATGGTGAAAGAATACGACTTGAATATCTCTTATCTGCGATTTATTCAAGAACTTGCACTTAACTAGCCTTCCCTTCTCCCCTTGCTCCAAGATATTGGAGATAACTATGAGCCCCGTCAAATTGACCCAATATTCAGTTTGCTTTCTAAGATCGACGAATAGGCAAACACTTTCCTAAACTGCATGACAGTCATAAATTTGGACGGGGAAGATCCCAAATCCAGAGCAATTGCAGAAGAGATAAAGAAAACTCACAAAATTGTTCAGGAAAAGTTGTCTGAGAGTAATTATTCTTAGAAGTTGGAATCAATTGAAGAAATAATTGAGTTGCCACTCGCTGAAGCATACAGGAAGTTACTATCTCCTTTAAGATATGACAAGGTTGACATGAAAAATTCTTTTGGTCAATACGATTTCAAGTATAAAGGTGTGCCTATTCAACTAAGCAAACCAGTACCTGCAAAAATTGTTCGTCTCTCATAAGAGATTACAGATTTGTCTAAATCTCTTCCTTGCGATCATACTAATGCGATATTTTGTAGAGTAGACAAAGCTCGAGTAGATGTAATGAAATGCATTATAATGGGAGCTAGTGAGACACCTTATGCTCATGGAGCATTTGTTTATGAACTTATCTTCGATAATAATTATCCAAACAAACCTCCAACGGTTTCTCTTGCGACTACAGGTGGTGGTACAGTTAGATTCAATCCAAACCTTTACATGGACGGATATGTGTGCCTTTCACTTCTAGGAACATGGCGAAGTAATTCCAAGACTGAAAACTGGGATCCAAAATTGTCTTCAATTCTTTAAATCCTTCTGTCAATTCAAGCTATTGTGATGAGCAATGAGGTTTGGTTTAATGAGCCGGGTCAAGAATAGACAATGGGTACACCAGAAGGTGAAGCGTAGAATAATGGATACAGCAACATCATTAGATATTTCAACATCAAGTATGCTATGATCGATATGATTAATAATCCACCCAGTGGCTTCGAGAAAGTTATTCGTGCAAACTTTTATCTCAAGAAAAACGTTATTCTCAGAGATGTTAAAAAATGGGTTGATGAGGCTTAGAATGTCCAAGCAACATACCTGGGCCTGCTGGCCTAGCACAACCCGCAATGGGCGTAATTGTTTTCAATGTAGGGCAAATACGCCGAGATGATGAAGTAGATATATGAGGAGTTGCAAAAGACACTCGAGTCACTGCCTTCACCGTTTGAGGACTAGGGCGGTCTCAAATTAGAACGAGTTTTCAGCAAGAGAGTCGATGAGAAGTAGCAGAAAGTCGCTAAGGTTGAAGAGACAAAGGCTTTGAATGTTATCGAAGAGATTGACATGAGCTATGATGAGAAGAATCAAGTTATCAATGAACTCAATGTTAATGATGCGAAAGTTAAAGACCGCTGGAGCAGGTATATCGGTGCTTTGGGCATTGACGCTGTTGCCAAACAAGCATAGAGTCGCATCCTTATTTGCGGTATGGGAGCGTTGGGTGTTGAGATTGCCAAAAACATCATCCTCGCTGGATGCAAAGAGTTGATCTTATATGATTCACTCAAGCCTTCTATATCGGATTTGAGCGGCCAATTCTTCTTGACCGAAAAAGATGTTGAAGAACAAAAGCATTCAAGAGCGCATTATTCTCAAGACAAGCTGCAGCAGCTTAACTTCTATGTGAAGGTTACAGTCCTCGATCTCGAAGATCCTTCAGCTGTTCAAGGCTACATAGAGTCCCAAACTGACCTCAAGGTGGCTGTCTTTACTGAGCACTCCATGTTCACCCTGTCATAACTACACTCCTTGAACAACGCTTGCCGTCACACAAAAACCGCCTTCATCAACACCTCTCAAACGGGCCTGTTCGGTTCTGCATTCAACGATTTCGGTGAGAAGTTCACAGTGATTGACAAAAATGGAGAGGAGCTCCAGGAGATCATGATTAAGAGCATCAAACCTGATGAGAGCAGCGGCAAGGTGATAGTTACAATCCTCGATAATCTGAAGCACAAGTTCGAGGACAGTGATGTCATACAGCTCAAAGAGGTCAATGGGATGGTTGATGAAAATGGGACATCTATCTGCGACATTAAGGAGATTCGGATCAGAGTCATTAATACCAGCTCATTCGAACTAGTCGATGTGGATCTTTCAAAGTACAGCAAGTATGAAGGAGGAGGTATAGCCAAGCAGGTCAAAGTACCTGGGACTGTAACATTTAAAACGATGCAAGAGATTGATGCGCTTGGTGATTCGTCTGAATATCTTGACCAAAGCTTAATCTGGGCTGATTTCACCAAGATTGATAATCTAAAGATCTTGCATGTCATTAACAAAGTCGCTCTGACTCATCCGAACCTCAAGACCTAAGGCGAGACTTTGAACAAAGTACTCGAAATCATGCCCAAGGACATCTAGGATTCCCAGATGAAGCTCATTGAAAAGTTGGTGTCGATCTATTACAAGACTCTGCGCACATCTTTCGCACCCATTTCCGCTTTCCTTGGCGGAGTCGTCTCCTAGGAGATTGTCAAGGCAATTACCTAGAAGTACACACCGATCAATCAATACTTCTATCATGATCTGTCAGAGCTGTATGGTGACCAGAACATTTCCATTGAGAAAGACAAAGAATGGGATGATTAACTGAATTCTTCAGCTGATAGATACATTGCTTTGCAGAAGTGCATCGGCAAAGAGTTGCTCGAGAAGATTCACAGTTGCAACTTGTTTATGATTGGAGCTGGTGCTATCGGGTGTGAGCTCCTGAAGAACTATGCCATGCTTGGTCTAGGCACATCTGGAAAGATTACTCTAACCGACCCAGATGTGATTGAGGTGAGCAATCTCAATAGATAGTTCTTGTTTAGAGAGAAACACTTGAGAAAGCCTAAATCGCAGACAGCAGCTGCCGCAGCCATTTAGATGAACCCTTAGCTCAAGCATAGGATTGATGCAAAGCTTGATAAGGTGTGCGATGAAACCACAGACACATTCAGCGAGAGTTTCTTCAAGTCTCAGACTATAGTGACCAACGCTTTAGACAATGTGAAGGCTCGTCTATTCGTTGATGCTCAGTGTATTGCTTCAAAGACAGCTCTTATAGATTCTGGAACACTCGGCCCGATCGGTCACGTGCAGATCATAGTACCATCGCTTTAGACTGAGTCCTATGCTACCATGAGAGATCCCGAAGAGACTGGAGATCAGATCCCTCAATGCACTCTCAAGATGTTCCCTGAGGAGACCCTCCACTGTGTGGAGTGGGCCAAGTCGATGTTTAGCGACCTCTTTACTCTGAAACCTTAAAGCTTCAATAAGGTTGTTGTATTGGAAAAGGATAAGCCACTGAATGTCTCTGATCAACAAGAAATCGAGTCTTTCAAAAAGATTATAAAGATGATTGAAAAAAGGCCATTAACTTTTGATGACTGCATTGAATTGGCTCGCTTGCGTTTCCAAAAGCATTTCTTCAACGATGTCAAGCAACTTTTGCACGTTTATCCAATCGATAAGAAGGATGATGAAGGGCATCTATTCTGGTCTCTTCCCAAGAGACCCCCTAGAACAGTTGATTTCGATCCAATTAACGAGATGCATCAAAACGTCATTGGTGCCTTTAGTTGTCTTACAGCCAAGATCTATGGAATTAAGATACCTTACGATGATCCACGAAGTGAAATGGCCAAGCAGAATATGGCGATTAAGGCTTCTAAAATTTACGTGCCTGCATTCGTACCCAACGATCAAAAGGCTCATCAAATCTAGTCATCGGTTAAGAAATCCAAAAACATTGAAGAAGAATCGTCAATAATAGATCAGTCCTATTCGTCTCACAAAGAGATCAGTGATTTGATGGAGAAGGTGCAATCAATTGTCGAGCCGATAAGAAAGAATCAGTCGCTAAAGCTTGCAGTTGAAGAGTTCGAAAAGGACAACGATGAAAACTTCCACATTGATTTCATACACGCCATGGCAAACGTCCGTGCTGCTAACTACAAGCTAGATGAGATGGACTGGATCACCGTGAAGATCAAGGCTGGAAGGATCGTCCCTGCTCTTGCCACTACCACTGCTTCCATCGCTGCCCTGCAAACTATTGAACTCATTAGATACTTAAAGGGCTCCAAGATTGAAGAATTTAGAAACTCATTCTTGAACCTTTCTGTACCCAGTTTGGTTCTCAGTGAGCCCGGTCCAGCTCCCAAGATAAAACTTGGCTCAGACGGTCTCGAGGTGACTCTTTGGGATAGATGGGAATTCAAAGCACCTACTCGCAATGTTACTCTTTTAGAGATAGTTGAGCATCTTGAATCAACCTACAAGCTTGGCGTCAGAGACATCTATTTCGATGGTATGTGTGTGTTCATGTACAGCCCGGAGCTCTACCCAACTCACACGGCGCGCACTCAAGCGCTTAGAGCGATCTCTCTCCTGCATGAAACTCATTCTGACTCCACTGAAAAGGATATCATTGATCACTTGGACCTGGTTGTCACCTTCGTGGACCCGAAAGCTGCGGTAAAAGATGTGATGGTGATCAACACCTCATCTGAGTCTGAATCTGACAAGATCCTCGAGGGTGTGCCTTTGGTTAGAATTTATTTGCCACAGGAGTGATTTCATTTCTTCTCTGGCTCCATTTTAATTTATTCTCAAATAATTATCTTTTTCTTTCAATTTGCTTAACTATAGGGGTTTTGGGGTTTTGGGG
>VFQS010002380.1_pt1 | contig 15518 bp, 16 predicted proteins | sample 3512361 | NCBI WGS metagenome assembly VFQS01 (sample SAMN10412375, study PRJNA504923) | tailings metagenome | isolation source: Relicate 1 Philex TSF3 active mining | place: Philippines
CGGCAGTTTTAGCACGTAATTCATCGTGAGATAACGCTTTTAAAGCATTCTCAAAAGATTTTACTTTTGTGATTAAAGGTTGAATCGCTTTTACATCTTTCTCCGATTTATCACCCACAAAAGCCTTCAATATGGAATTTATGATACTCATAATTTTTGTTTTCTAAATGTTTGCAAATATAACCAAAAAAAAAGCCTCAGTGAAGAGACTTGTTTCTGTTGTGTTTATTTATTTTTTAATATTCGTCCTCATTCCAAAGATAATCTTCGTCTGTAGGATAATCTGGCCAAATCTCTTCCATTGATTCATAGATTTCTCCTTCGTCTTCGATAGACTGCAAGTTTTCCACTACTTCTAATGGAGCTCCAGTTCTAATAGCGTAGTCGATAAGTTCGTCTTTGGTAGCTGGCCATGGTGCATCGCTCAAATAGGATGCTAATTCTAAAGTCCAATACATCTTTTTATCGATTTAAGTTTATGCAAAAATAAATTTATTACTTAAAAAGTCAAGTTTTTTTTTACTTTTTTTATTAAAATTTAAGAACGTTTTTTTTGAGTGTTCAAAACATGACTTTTCATCACTATTTTTAGGCATAGAGAACACTTAAAACTGATTATATAAAACTATTTTCTAGGAATCCATTTTACTTCATCAGCGTTCAAATCATGGGACAACTTTCGTGCCAAGACAAAAAGGTAGTCAGAAAGTCGGTTTAGGTACTTAATCACAAGTTCATCTGTAGGCTCAATGTCATTCAAATGTACGGCCAAACGCTCGGCTCTACGGCACACACAACGGGCAATATGACAATATGACACGGTAGTATGACCTCCTGGCAAAACAAAATGTGTCATTGGCGGTAATGCTTCTTCCATGGTATCAATTTCATTTTCTAAAAATTCGATATCCGATTCCACAATACCAAGATTTTGCAAGCGTGGCTGACCGTTTTTTAAGGTTTCTTTTTCGGGTGGTGTGGCTAAAATAGCACCAACAGTAAACAAACGGTCTTGTACTTCGATTAGCACATTTTTATACAAAAAATTAATATCTTGATCGCGAATCAATCCAATGTGCGAATTTAATTCATCTACTGTTCCATAACTTTCAATTCGGATATGATGCTTGGATACACGTGTTCCGCCAAATAATGCTGTAGTTCCTGTATCTCCTGTTTTTGTATATACTTTCATTGTAACGATTTATTTTTTTATTTTAAACTTGAAGTTGAACTTGTTTTGATTCACAAAAATTTTACTTTTCGTTGGCTAATTTGTCACGATACATTTTAATGTTATCTTTTATTTCTTGTTCAAGTTCTGGCTCTTTAATATCTGTATACTTTTCTAATTCTTCTAAGATTGATTTTGCAACTAAATATCGAGCCGTTTCTTTATTATCAGCAGGAATAATATACCAAGGAGCATATTCTTTAGATGTTTTATTTATTGCATCTTCATAACAATTTTGGTATTCATTCCATAATTCTCTTTCGTTTAAATCACTTGGAGAAAATTTCCAATTGTGCTTTTCAGTTTCTAATCTTCTAATTAAACGATGTCTTTGCTCTTCTTTACTTAAATGCAAAAAAAACTTCAATACAATAATTCCATTTTGAGAAATATGTTTTTCAAAATTATTGATACTTTCAAAACGATTTTCCCAAAATTCACTTGTAATATCATCTACAGAATTAATTCCAGGAATTTTCTCACTCAAAATATAATTAGGATGCACTCGGGTTACCAATACATTTTCATAATGGGTTCTATTAAAAACAGAAAATTTACCTTTTTCAGGTAAAGCCATGTAATGACGCCATAAAAAATCATGTTCTAGCTCGTTTGCATTAGGGGTTTTAAAACTATAAACTACTACCCCACGCGCATTGAATTCTTTAAAAACTTCTCTAACCAAACTATCTTTTCCGGCAGTATCCATACCTTGCAAACAAATAAGCACACCATATTTATTGTGCGCATATAGTTTATCTTGTAATTTACTTAACTTAATTCTGATTTTATCGAGTTCTTTTTCCTTTTTCTTTTCCGAAGTAGCTACATCAATATAGGTTGGAATAGCATTTAATGTAATATTTGAAGTAACTTTCAAATGATCAATTTTGATATTTTTCATTTTTATTGATAATAATCTGGTAAAGTTAGTATTTTTAAATCTTAAAAAATCACATTTGTAAAAATATGGAAAATTTCAAACTTACTAATTTCTTAACGATAAAAGGTATTTCGGCAGCATCGGGATTGGTGTACTCACAAAACGTTTTATTTGTTATTTCGGATTCCAGTAACTTTTTGTATCAGTACGACATCAATAAAAAACTTTTATTGAAATTTCCATTAGTTAAAGATGCTAAAGAAAACATAGAAAAAGAAAATAAACCCGATTTAGAGAGTATTACACAATTTGGAAATCAATTGATTATGTTGGGTTCAGGTTCTACCGAAAAGCGTAATACCATGTTCACTTTAGATTTAGGTTCAGATGCTTTACAAACGCAAGATTTAACTAGTTTGTACCAAAAATTAAAAACAGTAGGTTCGTTCACTGATGACCAATTGAATATTGAAGGTGCTATTTATGCACATCAAACCATGTTGTTATTTCAGAGAGGAAATTCAAAAAACAGTCGAAATGGTATTTTTATTATTCCAAACAATCAAGAAGACAGCATTCGATTTGTACCGATTTCACTTCCAACATTAGATGACATCGAAACCACTTTTACTGATGCGATTTTAGTGAACGATAAAATTTATTTCTTGGCTTGCGCCGAAAATACAACATCTACTTATGAAGATGGAGAAGTTTTAGGAACCATTTTAGGTATTATGCACGCACCGACATTTGAAATTATTGATGTTCAATTATTATCGGAGCATCAGAAATTTGAAGGTATTACACTTTACAAGGAATCAGAAAATGAAATTGAATTTTTATTATGTGAAGACAATGATACAGAAAGTTTAGAATCTAAAATTTATAAGTTGATATTGAAAAAATAAATTCCGTAACATTTGAGAAGAAAATACTACAAATAAAAAACCAAAAAATTATGATTAAACATTTTCTCACTCTTGAATGGAAATCTTTTGTTAGGTCTGCATCGTTTAAAACCAATTTGGCTTTTAAAATCTTCATGGCGTTATTATTCTTATATTTTGCTGCAATGTTCATTTTTATGGGTATTGGAGCGTTTTACGGAATAAAAAAAGCAGGCTTAGAACCTCTACAAACAGTTAATAAGTTTATGATTTATTATCTTTTTGTAGATATGATGATGCGCTATTTTTTTCAAAAAATACCAACATTAACAATTAGGCCGTTGCTAGTTTTACCGATAAAGAAAAACACAATTGTACATTTTTCATTGGGTAAAACTGTTTTAAACTATTTCAATACTACGCATGCTTTCTTTTTTATTCCATTTAGTATTATTTTAGTAATAAATGGATATAATATATTGGGCGTAATTACATGGCATTTAGGAATTTTAAGCACCATTTTATTCATTAATTTCCTGAATATTTTAATCAATAATAAAGATGTTATTTTTGGAATTGTTGCAACAATTGTTATCGGATTAATAGCTTCTCAATATTATAATTTATTTGACATTACAATTTATACACAACCTTTCTTTCAAGGTTTATATGAACAAAGTTGGATGGTTTTACTTCCAATTTTTGCCTTAGTAATCATTTATTATTTCACTTTTAATTTCTTCAAAAAAGATTTAACGTTAGATGAAAGATTACATATTAAAAAGAATGTAGCGGATTCAAACGACTTAACTTGGTTGAATCAATTTGGAACTTTAGGTACTTTCTTAAAAAACGATATTAAGTTATTAATGCGAAATAAGCGAGCAAAAACAACCTTATACATGAGTTTCTTTTTCTTGTTTTATGGTTTGATATTCTTCACTCAAGATATTTATAAAAATTCTGTAATGCAAGCCTTTGCAGCCGTTTTTGTTACAGGTGGTTTCTTAATTAACTTTGGTCAATTTGTTCCAAGTTGGGATAGTTCTTATTACCAATTGATGATGACACAAAGCATCTCTTACAAAGAATATTTGAATTCTAAATGGTGGTTAATGGTGATTGGAACTGCAATTAGTATGCTTATAGCTTCATTTTATTTATATTTTGGATGGGATATTTACATTACAATATTGGCAACAGGTATTTACAATATTGGATTTAATTCATTTTTAGTATTATTCACTGGTGCATATACTAGAACTGCAATAGATTTAGAGTCAGCAAAAGGAGCTTTTGGGGACAAAAAAGCGTTTAATTTTAAAACGCTATTATTTTCTTTACCTCAAATGATTATCCCAATTTTACTTTTTGGAGTAGGACTTTTAATAGACAATATTTACATTGGAATAGCATTGATTGCAATTGTTGGACTATTAGGTTTACTATTTAAATCGAGAATTTTTATTCTTATTGAAAGAATTTACAAAAAAGAAAAGTACGATACAATCGTTGCATACAAACAAAAAAATTAATTTAAATACAATAAATTATCATGATACAAGTAAACAATCTTACCAAAAAATATAACGCTACTACTGTTTTAAATATTCAAGAATTAGAAATTCCTAAAGGACAAAGTTTTGGTTTAGTAGGAAATAATGGTGCAGGAAAAACAACATTTTTTAGTTTATTATTAGATTTAATCGAACCAACTACAGGAGGAATTATCAATCATAATGTTGCTGTAAACACTAGCGAAAATTGGAAAAATTTCACAGGGGCTTTTTTAGACGAAAGTTTCTTAATTGGTTATTTAACTGCCGAAGAATATTTTTATTTTATTGGTGAATTACGCGGACAAAACAAGGCAGATGTTGATGCTTTACTAAAGAAATATGAAGAATTTTTTAATAACGAAATTCTGAATACCAAAAAATATCTTCGTGATTTATCTAAAGGAAATATGAAGAAAGTAGGCATTATTGCTACATTAATTGGAAATCCAGAAGTGGTAATTTTAGATGAGCCATTTGCAAATTTAGACCCAACAACGGTGAACCGATTAAAAAAAATCATAAAAGAATTAGCTGAAAATCCAGATGTAACTGTATTAATATCCAGTCACGATTTATTACATACTGTAGAAGTTTGCAATCGAATTGTAGCTTTAAATAAAGGTGAAGTGGTTAAAGATATCAATACTTCAGAAGAAACATTAAAAGAATTAGAAGCGTTTTTCGCCGTGTAACACTATAATATTTTATACTTTTATAATCGTAAGTTTAACTACTTACGATTTTTTTTTGAAAATATTTTAAAATCATTCCAACCTTTTACCAACTTTTCTGCTCTATATAAAAAAGCAAGTTTACCAATGGATGTAAAACACATACAAGGCTGCCGAAAACAACACCGCGAAGCACAACGCTTGGTGTATGAAATTATGGCACCCAAACTCTATCGTTTGTGCAAACGTTATTTAAAAAAGGAGGAAGAAATTGAAGAAGTATTGGCAGATGCTTTTTTTACCATATTCACAAAAATAGAACAACTAAAAGAAGACTTAGCTTTTGAAGCTTGGGCGCGAAAAATAACGGTGAACAATTGTCTATTACAAATAAAAAAGAACATCAACTTTAATTTGTACTTGGAAGATGTGAGCTACAATTCACAACCTTTAGCAGATGAAGTTACCGATTTAGAAGAAGAAGATTTGCTGAATTTACTCCAATACATTCCAGATGGATGCCAAACGATTTTTAATTTGTTTGTGATTGAAGGCTATTCGCACAAAGAAATTGCAGAACAACTCGGCATCAGTGAAGGAACATCAAAATCGCAATTGAATGCGGCGAAAAGTAAATTAAAAGAATTGGTAAGAACTTTTTATTATCAAAAAGCAAAATAGTCATGGGAACAGAAGAAAAATTATATAAAAAAATACAACAAGCTGCCGAAAACGCAGAGCAAAAAGACTTTCCGGGGATGGAGAAGATTTGGGCACGCGTAGAAGACAAGCTAGAAACACAAACACTAAAAAAAGAGAAACATTTGTGGAAAAAACTTGCGGTTGCGGCTTCGATAATTTTAGTAGGAACAGTAACGTTCTTCTTACTGCAAGAAAAAGAAAATGTTATTATTCCAGAACAAACAGTTACTACAATTGATTCATCAAAAAACAGCATTCCAACACCAGAGTCAACTAGTAGTTTTGTAACAACACATCCAGAAATTAAAAAAGAGGCAGAACAAATTTTACAACAACAAATCGTAATTCAAAATAACATTGTGATTAACGATACCATTAATTACAAATCGAAAAAAGAAGTTGTACTCTCTGCTCCTATTGCAATGGAAGAAGATCAAGAAATGACAAAAACGAGTTTGGTTCCGAGTTACAACAATAATATTTCTAATATTGCTTCTGCAAATAACATGGGATACATTGCAAAAGGCAAAAAATACAATTTAAAAATGAATTTAGCTGACACTACTCAAGATAAAGATAAAAAAGGAGGTTATGATGATTTGGTTGTAATAGACGGTGAAGCAAATACAAAATCATTAGCTGAAATTAATCCTGATGATATTGAATCTGTTATAAAACTAAAAGAACCTATCTATTTCATTAACGGAGTAGAATATTCAGAAGAATCATTATTCGGAGAAAATCCTACTAGTCCGTATGCGCCATTAAACAAACAAAAAATTGAAAAAATTGAAGTCATTCAACCAGCAGATGCAGTAAAAATTTATGGTAAAAAAGGCGAAAAAGGAGTGGTGATTATTTCGATTAAGAAGTAAAAATTCAATGACAATATCAAATTCAAAACATAAAAATGAAAACTTTAAAATGCACACTAACAATTGCTATACTATTTTTAGTAAATATCACTTATAGTCAAGATAAGAATATAAAAATTGTTTCCAAAAAAAACAATCCATTAATTGTAGTAAACGATTCCATCTTAAAATATGAAGTTATTGAATACATAAATCCTAATGATATTGAATCGGTAACCGTTTGGAAAGATGAAAAAGCCAAATCAATGTATGGCGAAAAAGGAAAAAATGGTGTTATTGTTATTACCACCAAAAATATTTCAAAAAGAAAACTAAAAAAAATTTATAAAGAATTTAAAGATTTACTATAAACTATCTTACAATTTAAATCAACGATAAATCTACATATAATGAAAAAACTAATACAAATTTATATTCTAATTATTTCAGTATCTACATTTAGCCAAGAAAAAAACTTTATAGACAAACCGTACATCGAAGTCGAAGGAAAAGCCGATACATTAGTTACTCCTAACCGCATTTATATTGATGTTCTTATTACAGAAAAAGATTCGAAAGGAAAAAAATCGGTTGAAGATTTAGAAAAAGAAATGTTTACCAAACTTCAAGCAATTGGTGTTGATGTAAAAAAAGATGTGTCCATAAAAGACATGTTAAGTACATTTAAAAAATATTTTTTAAAATCTACAGACATTCAAAAATCTAAATCTTATTCCATTTTAGTTTACGACGCAACACAAACAACTAAAGTGTTTATTGGTTTGGAAGAAATAGGGATTTCAAATGTAAACATTGAAAAGACGGAACATTCAGAATCACAAAACATACAATTAAAAATCAACTCAAAAGCAATTAAAAACGCAAAAGCTACAGCAGAAAGCTACTTAAATCCGCTCAATCAAAAAGTTGGAAAAGCTATTTTTATTGGTCATATTACTAAAACAAACATGTTGCAAGGTAGCGTTTCAGGGGTGCGAATTAGAGGATATAGTAGTTTATCTGAACCAGAAAGTAAAGGTTATATTTCTCCAATAGAATTTGAGAAAATAAAAATTTCTAGTGAAGTAGGGGTTCGTTTTTCAATTGAATAAATTAAAAATCCTGCAATATTTTAAGTCTATATTGCAGGATTTATAAAATTAAGATTCTTTTATAATAATGAAAATGAGAAAAACTCAAAACTAATTACTCAAAACTATTTCTCAATCTCTTTCAAAGATTCCATTTTCTTATGTGCTAAGAAGCCTTTGATATCTTCAAAATGTTCTTTAACGCGTTTGTGTCCAAATTCGAATACTTTTTCTGCTAAACCATCAAGAAAATCACGGTCGTGTGAAACTAGAATTAATGTTCCGTCAAAATCTCGTAATGCATCTTTTATGATGTCTTTAGTTTTCATATCTAAGTGATTTGTTGGCTCATCCAGAATTAAAACGTTTACAGGTTCTAACAATAATTTAATCATGGCCAAACGTGTTTTCTCTCCTCCTGAAAGCACTTTTACTTTCTTTTGGATATCATCACCTTTAAACATGAAAGCGCCCAACATATCTTTAATTTTCGTACGAATATCTCCAACTGCAATTCTATCAATCGTATCAAAAACAGTTGCTTCTCCATCTAATAAAGAAGCTTGATTTTGTGCAAAGTAACCGATTTGAGCATTATGACCAATTTCAACTTTTCCGCCTTCGTACTCAATTTCGCCCATAATGGCTTTAATCATAGTTGATTTTCCTTCTCCATTTTTTCCTACGAAAGCCACTTTTTGTCCTCTTTCAATAACCATATTTGCATTATTGAAGACTACATGATCACCATATTTTTTAGTAAGCTCACTCACAACAACAGGATATTGTCCAGAACGAGGTGATGGTGGAAATTTTAGTTTTAAAGCGGATGTATCTACTTCGTCAACTTCTACAAGAACTAATTTTTCTAACATGCGAACACGCGATTGTACTTGCTCTGTTTTAGAATAAGTTCCTTTGAATCGCTCAATAAAAGCCTGATTTTCTGCAATAAATTTCTGTTGCTCATCATACGCTTTTTGTTGGTGAATTCTTCTATCCTGACGTAAAACCAAATAGTCTGAATATTTTGCTTTGTAATCGTAAATTCTTCCCATCGTAACTTCAATAGTACGATTTGTTATATTATCAACAAACGCTCTATCGTGCGAAATTACCATTACCGCTTTAGCCTGATTCATTAAGAATTCTTCTAACCATTGAATACTTTCCATATCCAGGTGATTCGTAGGCTCATCTAAAAGAATCAAATCAGGTTTTTTTAATAAGATTTTGGCTAATTCGATACGCATTCTCCAACCTCCAGAAAATTCCGAAGTTAATCGAGTAAAATCTTCTCTTTCAAAACCTAAACCTTTTAAAACTTTTTCAACTTCAGCTTCATAATTCACTTCTTCAATCGAATAGAATTTTTCAGATAATTCTGAAACGCGTTCGATTAACTTCATGTATTCATCACTTTCATAATCCGTTCGAACTGTCAATTGTTCGTTGATATCATCAATTTCTTTTTTCATGTTTAAAACTTCAGAAAATGCCTTTGAAGTTTCTTCCATTACGGTACAATTGTCAGAAGTTAACAAATGTTGCGGTAAATAAGCAATTACAGCGTCACTTGGTGCCGAAATTCCACCTCTCGTTGGTTTATTAGCTCCCGCTACAATCTTTAATAAAGTAGATTTTCCTGCTCCATTTTTACCCATAAGGGCAATTTTATCATTTTCATTAATAGCAAAAGTAATATCACTAAAAAGGGTTGTTCCGCCAAATTCTACGGCTATGTCGTTAACTGTAATCATTTTTTAAAGTAAAAGTTAAAAGTAAAAAGTTGGAAAGTCGTTTTACTAAATTTTTTGAAGGCGCAAAGATAGATTTTAAATTCTGATTTTTGAAACCAACTGATTAGATTTCATAAAATATCGTTAAGTATTAGACTTTCAGTTTAAAATCTATTATTTTTACTTTTTAAATTTCACAAAAATGAAAATCAAAACCATACTATTATTTTCGGCAATTACTACTGCCACAATTAATGCACAAGAAAAAAACAAAAGTACTATGAATCCGTTTTTTGAAACGTATACAACACCTTACCAAGTTCCGCCTTTTCATTTAATAAAAAATGAACATTTTAAACCTGCTATTTTAGAAGGAATTAAAAAACAAGAAGTTGAAATCAATGCTATTATTTCAAATAAAGAAAAACCAACTTTTGAAAATACAATTTTAGCAATGGAGAATTCTGGTAAATTACTTTCAAAAGTAAGTACCGTATTTTATAATTTAAACAGCGCGAATACAAATGAGGAAATTCAGGCTATTGCAAAAGAATTAGCTCCAAGAATGTCGGCTCACAATGACAATATTAACTTGAATCCTGAATTATTTAAAAGAGTAAAAGCCGTTTGGGACAACCAAGCCAACTTAAATTTGAATAATGAACAAAGCAAAATATTAGAAAATTTATATAAAAACTTTGTTAGAAGTGGTGCTAATTTATCCGAAGCAAACAAAAAAAGGTTACGAGAAATCAATGCTGAAATGGCGGTTGCAACTTTAAAATACGGACAAAATATTTTAGCTGAAACCAATTCTTTTGAATTAGTAATTTCAGACAAAAAAGATTTAGCCGGATTACCGAATGAACTTATTGAAGCTGCTGCATCTGATGCAAAATCAAGAGGTAAAGAAGGAAAATGGGTTTTTACATTATCAAATTCTAGTGTTATGCCATTTCTTCAATACAGTTCAAATAGAAAATTACGCAAAGAAATTTGGAATGCTTACCAAATGCGAGCAAATCAAAATAACGATAAAGACAATAAAGAATTAGCAATAACAATTGCCAATTTAAGAGGTGAAAAAGCGCGTTTATTAGGATATGATACGCATGCAGATTATGTTTTAGAAAAATCGATGGCAAAAAATCCAGAAACGGCAACCAAATTATTAATGGATTTGTGGGCTCCTGCTTTAAATATGGCTAAAAAAGAAGCTGCTGATATTAAGTTAATGATGGCTAAAGATGGTATCAAAGGAAATGTTGAACCCTATGACTGGAGATATTATGCTGAAAAAATTCGTAAAGAAAGATTTGATTTAAATGAACAAGAAATGAAACCTTATTTTAGTTTGGATAGAACTAGAGAAGGAATCTTTACCGTTTGTAAAAATTTATATGGTTTAGAATTTACACCATTAAAAGAAATTCCTACATATCATGAAGATGTTACCGCTTGGGAAGTAACGGATTCTAACAAAAATCATATTGGAATTTTATATATGGATTTTCATCCTAGACCTTCTAAACGCGGTGGAGCTTGGATGACATCTTATAGAACTCAAAAAATGGAAAATGGAAAACGCATTGCTCCTGTAGTTTCTATCGTTTGTAATTTCACCAAACCAACGGAAAATGCTCCAGCTTTATTAACTTTTGATGAAGTAAGCACATTCTTTCATGAATTTGGTCATGCGTTACATGGATTATTATCTAATGTAACTTACGAAAGTTTAGCTGGAACAAATGTACCTAGAGATTTTGTGGAATTGCCTTCGCAGATCATGGAAAATTGGGCTGCTGAACCAGAAGTATTAAAAATGTATGCCAAACATTATAAAACAGGTGAAGTTATTCCGGATGCATTAATCGAAAAAATGCAAAAAGCTGGAACTTTTGATCAAGGATTTACAACTGTAGAATATTTAGCTGCAGCATTATTAGATATGGAATATCATACTAGAAAAGTTGCAATTAAAGTTGATACTGAAACTTTTGAAAAAGAAGCGATGAATAAAATTAACTTGCCAAGTGAAATAATTCCTAGATATAGAAGTACATACTTTAATCATATTTTTGCTGGCGGATATTCTGCAGGATATTACAGTTATATTTGGTCTGGAGTATTAGATACTGATGCTTTTGAAGTATTTAAATTAAATGGATTATTCAATAAAACAAATGCTGAATCCTTTAAAACAAATATTTTAGAAAAAGGAGGAACTGAGGAACCAATGGTACTCTATAAAAACTTTAGAGGTGCTGCTCCAAGTGTTGAGCCTTTATTAAGAAAAAGAGGTTTAGACCAAGTAAAATAATAACAAATACGCCTGAATTACTTCAGGCGTATTTTATTTCTTAACTTAGTCTTCCATTTCAAAAAACAAGGGCTCTATCATAATTTTGTCGGCTAAGACTTCTACCCTTTCGGTAATTTGGGAACAGAAAAACAATCGTTGGGTTTTCTCTGCACTCATAGAAAGTCGTAAAATAATAGCATCTTCACGCTTGCGAAGCATTTCATCAACATCATCAACTACAAACATTTTAATTGTGTTCATATTAAATCCTGCTGATGAAAACATTTCGTTAATACGAATTGGCGTTCCAATCAAAACATCCATACCAACAGAAATTTGGTTTTTATCGTAATCGATATCCCCTTTTTCATGAACACCTATTACTCTCAAATGGTTATAACGATTTAACTTCTTGAACATTTCAACTGCTTCAAGCACTTTCTCTTTATCTTGAACTAAAATCAAAGCACGTGTACTCTCTCCAACAGGTTGATCCATTTTCTGAATCACATTCATTAAAATAGTAGTGGTTTTTCCAGAACCATTTGGTGCCTGAATAACCGCATCTACACCACTTTTAATGGTTGAAAATGTTTCTTGTTGCAACTCATTAGCTTCGATAAAATCGTTTTCTATTAGTGCTTTTTGAAGGTTTGGATTTATTTTTTTTAATTGCATTTTTATTATTTAATCTAAAAAAATGAAAAATCTAAAAAAGCTAAAAAAATTTTGATCTTTTCATTTTTTAGATTTTTTGGATTTAACTACTTACTCGCAAACAGTTTTACATCTTGTTCCGAAATTTCACTTCCGCCCAAAATAATTAAGCGTTCTACTACATTTCGTAATTCACGGATATTTCCTGTCCAATCGTATTCTTGTAATAATTTGATGGCTGATTTTGAAAATGATTTTGGCGAAGTTCCTTGTTCGGAAGCAATCTTAGTAGCAAAATGCTCGATTAATTCTGGAATATCATCTCTTCTATCATTTAAAGCAGGAACTTTGATTAAAATTACCGCTAATCTGTGATATAAATCTTCTCTGAATCTACCTTCTTCGATTTCTTTTTTCAAATCTTTATTGGTCGCAGCAACCACACGAACATTTACTTTAATGTCTTTGTCAGCCCCTACGCGTTGAATCAAATTCTCTTGCAAAGCACGTAATACTTTTGCTTGAGCTGACAAACTCATGTCGCCAATTTCATCTAAGAAAATCGTTCCACCATCGGCCGCTTCAAACTTACCTGCCCTATCTTTTACAGCCGAAGTAAAGGCGCCTTTAACATGACCAAATAATTCACTTTCAATCAATTCCGATGGAATTGCTGCACAATTCACTTCAATAATTGGAGCTGATGAACGTTCGCTTTTTTCATGTAATTGATGCGCAACTAATTCTTTTCCTGTTCCGTTTGGACCTGTAATTAGAACTCGTGCATCAGTTGGAGCGACTTTTTCAATCATCGTTTTGATGTGATTGATAGCTTCGCTATTTCCTATCATTTCGTAGTTTTTAGAGACTTTCTTTTTTAAGATTTTGTTCTCTACTACTAATTGTTTTTTGTCTAATGCGTTTCGAACCGTATTTAATAAACGATTCAAATCAGGTGGTTTTGAGATGTAATCAAAAGCTCCTAAACGCATCGTATTAATAGCTGTTTCCAAATCACCATGACCAGAAATCATTACCATTGGAATTTCGGGTTTGATTTTTTTAACCGCTTCTAACACGTCAACACCATCCATTTTTGGCATTTTAATATCACAAAGAATTAAGTCATAATCTTCAGTTTTGACTTTTTCAATTCCTTGCAAACCATCTTCTGCTTCTTCAACTTTATACGAATCATTTTCTTCAGAAAGTATTTTTGTTAATACTCTTCGAATAGCTGCTTCGTCTTCTATAACTAATATTTTTGGCATTTATAAGTATTAAAATATGATTAATGATGTCACTAATAAAAATAAAATTCCTGCAATTTGAACTAAGGCTGCAATTTTAAATTGTTTGATATATTCAAGTGGAAATTCATTCTGTTTTAATTTATTAACTCTTGTAATGAAATTATAAATAATTATAGAAATTAAAAACGAAAATAATGCTCCTAAAAGTATTTTATAAGATATTGTTGTATATCGAATTGCAACAAAATATATCCCTAGAATAATTATAATAAATAAACTTTTATATTTATTTTCATTTTGAAAGACAGTCATTAATACTACTTTCTTGTCATCATCAAGTAAAGAAAGTGCTTTTTGAATAATTGTTTTTGAATACCAAAAACTCAATAACATTAAAAACAATCCTACAAAATATAATTCCATTTTATAAATTTTAATATTTCAACCACTTGTATAATTCTTTCCAGCTTGGTTTTTTTCCGTACATTAAAATCCCAACTCGGTAGATTTTTGCCGCAAACCAGACTACAAAGATAAACGTTCCGTACAATAAAACTACAGAAAGTGCTAATTGCCACAATGGCACTCCAAATGGAATACGCATTAACATCACAATTGGCGAAGTTAATGGAATTAATGAAAAGACAACTGCTACAGTTCCGTGAGGATCGTTCATCACCGTTAAAAATCCGACATAAACCGCTAACATTAATGGCATTAAAATTGGCATTAAAAACTGTTGCGAATCGGTTTCAGAATCAACAGCGGCTCCAATAGCAGCATAAAACGAACTATATAAAAAGTAACCTCCAATAAAGAAAATTACAAAACCAATTAATATAGATGTTACTGGAATTTCAGCAATGTAAAGTTGTAATTTATCCATAAAACTCATGGCTACTTCTGCTTGCTCAGCTGTAACTTGTGCGGTTGCAACGGCTTCTTGTTGACTTCCAAAAACAGCTGACAAAGAAAACATTAACACAACTCCAAGTACAATCCAAATTAAGAATTGTAAAATTCCAGCTAATGAAGTTCCGATGATTTTTCCCATCATCAATTGAAATGGTTTTACCGAAGAAATGATGATTTCAATAATGCGATTTGTTTTTTCTTCAATAACGCTTCTCATTACCATATTTCCGTAAATAATGATGAACATCATAATTAAATATCCGAATGCAAAACCGATTCCGATTTTGATTTCATTTAAGAATTTTAATCCATCTTCACCTGAAAACTTAGCAAATTGAACTTCTGATTTTATTTTCGCATTTTCAATCTTTTCGGCATCAAAACCTAATTTTTTCAGATTTTCTTTGTTTAATTTGGTATCAATAACTTTTTGTAAATTCATTAAGAAATCCATTTTTGGACTATCATCTGAAATATAAGTTGTTTTAGTAGCTAATTCCTCTACGTTTTGAACTTCTGGAACATAAATTAAACCTTCAAAAGCGTTGTTTGATGAATCTTTTGCCTTATCAAATGATAAATTAGAAAGATTTACATATTTAATATCTTCGGTATTTTTAAAATCGTTTACAAATACATTTGCTCTATCGTGAACTCCTATAGTTTTTACATCGCCTTTATTTACACTTGATAAATACGCAATTAAAAAAGACATTCCCACAATCAATAACGGACCTAAAAAAGTCATTACGATAAATGATTTATTGCGCA
>VFQS010002381.1_pt1 | contig 15518 bp, 12 predicted proteins | sample 3512361 | NCBI WGS metagenome assembly VFQS01 (sample SAMN10412375, study PRJNA504923) | tailings metagenome | isolation source: Relicate 1 Philex TSF3 active mining | place: Philippines
TGAAATATTTTTAAAATGTGTATTACCAACAGATACTAAATACGAATTATCTATTTTTGACTTTACATGTTCTGAAGTTGAGTTTACTCTGAAACCTACCGAAACACCAATATTTATATCGTATGATAAAAAAACAAATACAATGATATATGGGACAAATCCAACAGAAGAGGCGTCAAAATCGGAACGTGATAAACGAGTCTTGTCCTACGCACACCCAGGCTCGGCGTCGCCTGTTCGCCACTTATTGAGATCTGAGTTTAAGGTTTATCCAGGCCCGGCGGATAGTCCTTCTCCTGAACGTCCGACTCCTATGATTCATGTTAATTTGGATAGTCGTATTACATCGTTCGTTGATGTTAATCCAATTGTTGAACTTGGAGGCGATTCTATTTCAGTACCAAGTGAACCATATTCACTACAAGATTCAGCATTACTATCACCATCACCACCAATTGAGGTTGATGGTGGTAGCCGCAGCCGTCGCCGTCGCACAATCAAGAAAGTATCTCTCCGCAACTGTCGTCGCACAAAGGTTCGGTCAAAACGAAGCAAACGTCAAAGAAAGACAAAATCAAAACGTTGAGACACACCGACCCACATACACCCAAATCATCAACGCTTTATTGAAAATTATAAAAACTCAATCCGCGACTGCTCACTCGCTCCTGTCAGTGGATCCGCCGGAATTATCGTCCGTCGCCCTCGCTCCACCAAATTCCCCATCTTATATAATTCTAGATCATAAATGATATGCGTGTCGGGGTCTTCCGCATATTCTTTTCCATTCACAGTCAATTTACGTAACGCCATCGTCTTCGTCTGTTTATTGAGTTTCTTCGTCTTGTCGTCCTCTTCCGTCGCGATATTGGGTTGATAGGCCAGCGTTTCTTCGCCAACCCCCGCGCCAAATGAATAGCACTGAAGACGCTCCTTCGCGCCAGCATTCGCATGAATCATACAATCAAACGATGATTCCTTCACTGCCGTCAATATCTGGCGTGTAATACGTTCCTTGATATTGGATATCTCATAAAGCGATTGGTCGGTGCTCATCGGCGTCGTTCCGTCAGTCTTGCTCTTATCATGCATCCGAATATTCAACGAATCGTCATTATCGGTGGCAATTTGGCGTGCTGTGAATCGCATCAGATAAAGAAAAACATCGACGGTTCGGAGTTCTTCGGGTAGATCAACGTGGCTACATATACGCCGCGCACGACCAATAATCTGTTCTGTGCGAACAGGATGCCAATATGGCTCAGTAATATGAACATAACGCACATTACGCAAGTTAATACCTTCCGCACCCGACGCCGTAATCATCAAAATTTTGATCACTTCGCCATACATGTTATTGGTGAAACGCGTCGAAAGTTGCGCCGTAATCGTCTTCGGGACATTCTTCCACTTGCTATTGAATATATTACGGATGATTTCCTTCTCTTCCGCTGTTTCTGTGCCGGTATAAAGCGCAAAACAGGGGCGTTCTTGTTCTTCGGGTGTCATGTCGATTGTCCAGTCGCCCAACGAGGATTGTTTAATCTTGAATTGAGAGAATCCATTCGTTTCCAATATGAGCTTAATAATTCCGATTCCTTCTAATGTGCGGAACTGACTATACACCAGATGAAGACCAACGTGTGATTTGTCCAGAATATTATGAAGCAAGTGAAGAAATTTGGGACTATACGTTGCGAGTTCTTCCGGAATAAGAAAACTTCCTGCGCTCACTTTCAGGTCACGTAATGCTTTTGTAATTGCGGCATCATATTGTGCTTTATAATCCGTTTTACTCGTGCTTGCCGATTTTTTGGTTGAACCCGCCATTACAGCCGCGACTGCGTCGGAGTGTTCGCCTGTAATAATCATTTCGGCGTCATCGTCATCATCATCGCCACCTTCAACGATTCCGTCAAGCATGTTTTCGTCCATCAGCACGACAGCGCCTTCGTCATCGCCTCCCGCCGCCGCAGCCGCACCTTTCAGCTTACGACCGCGTTTTGCCGGTCCTTTCGTTGCTGCCCCCGCCGGATCCATCGATCGAGCAATACGTGCAGCCAACATCTCGGCAGTTTCATGTGCGTCGCCGACAACCCCAGCATCAGGCATACGTCCTAAAGCAGCGGACTTTTCGATTTCACTTGAGGATGATGTGTCATCGCCCGGTAATGGACGGCGAATCGATGGCGGAAAAACGAAATTACAAAAAGCGCGGGAAAAAATACGATATGTGGATGAAACATCGTCGTAGATGCCTTCGCCTTCTGCGCCGCCACTTTTCCCCGAAGCAGCCGCAGCTCCACGCTTCTTTGCTTTCTTCTTCATATTTGATTCTTGGTTACGTTCCAAGTCGCGTACACGAGAATAAATCGCGAATTGATAATCGCTCATTTCAACTTCAACAACATGGAAATTTGTGCCTGCGTCATACATCGGCAATAGTTTCTCTTGTGCGCTTCGAAAGTAAGAAGTAAGGCCGAGAATACGACGAATAAAAAGGTCACGGTTCTTGAATTCTAATGTGCTTGGGTCAATAAAATAACCGTTGAAATCGTCGAGTTTATCGGGAAGCGCCGTGAAGGGCGTTTGTTTGTTGGTGGATGCGGAGATCACCGAAATTCCATTTTCGCGGAGTTTCTGGATGATCGCACGTTCAAATGCTGCGTCTGAGAGAAGACCATTTTCGGTTGATGTTGTATCGATGACTGCGACACTTCCTGCCTCTGCCCCTGCCCCTGCTGTCCCTGCTGCCGCTCCGGTCTCGCTCATTTTCGCGCTTGGGTCGCCGCGTCGTATCACCCCACGATATTTTTACGAAACGGCGTCATAATCACGAACAAAACCAAATGGATTGCGCGTAATCATGAGTTTCTTCGTTCGAGTATTGTAATCCATATAATCAAATGAAAGACCAATACCGTGGGCAAAACCGGCCTTCGCAGCAGCAGCTGCCGCCGTCGCACCGGCTTTACCTCGTCCGGTGGGAGCACCCGCACCGGCGATACCGAATATCGACTTGAATGTATCGAGCGTAAGACGGCCTCCTGATGCCGCACCCGCACCCGCGGCTCCTGCTCCGCCTTCGCCAATCGTGAAAACCCAGTTATCGATATTCCCGCGCAGAATATTAAACAACACAGCGATTTCGTTTGGATAATTAATAATGGGCGTTCCCGTCAATAATATGACTTTCGCATTTTGAGCGGATAATAAAAAGTGGTATAAACGATACGCCATCGATGTCGGACGTTTGAGTTTATTCACGATACGGCTAACAAAATTGTGCGCTTCGTCGATCACAATTACCTTATTATCAAATGGGTTATGTGTATAATCATCCGTCATGCTTTTCAATTTCTCTGCCCGAAGACCGTTGTAATTAATAAACTCGTATTTCGCACTAATCATCTCATCGATTTGACGATCAACGCGCACACGCTGGCTAGGTGTAAGTTCAGTCTCATAATTGCTAGGTTTGGTCACATTCACCATCCATGCGCCGCCGTTCGCACGCACGAATTTGTCATCTTCCAGCATTAAGATTTGCGATAATATCCGCGTGAGCTCCGGGTTGCCACGTGACTCAATAAATTCCCAGTATTGATTCTTCTTATACATGAGATCACCGCATTTCGTCTTCATTTCTTCAATATAGTTCATACGAAGTGAAGCCGGTGTCATAACAACAATCTTCTTGAATGTTTTCAGTCCTTCAGCGATGGCGATGGAAGAGCACGTTTTACCACTTCCCAAACCATGGAATAAGAGTAAGCCGCGATAGGGCGAATAAATATTCAAGTAATCGCGCACGATCTTCTGGTGTGTAAGAAGCGCCACTGACGCTGAGTCGTCTCCGCCATATAACGATTCGCATGTAATATCGCTTTCACCGGAAGTCAATTCTTCACGATATGGACGAAACAGCGCGTTAATATATTGAATGAATTTCGCACGATTATTCATGTAAAATTCGGATGCTTGAACTTGGGGAAGAGGGCGTGGTGGTGGAAGTCGTGTCGCTACGACTGTATCACCCAGCTTGTATGCGGCGATATTTACTGTGCTGTCTTCACGTTCTGCCAACTTCTTTACAACTGCCTTTACACTTGCGGATGCCGCCGAAACAGAACTCGTAGAAGCATTTGCCGCCGCCTTGGGTTTGGGTCGGATCATACGCTTTTTCGGTTCTTTTGGTTGAGCCGTTGGTTCAGCTGCCGACGCCGATGCCGCAGCCGCCGCTGACGCACCCTCTTCACCCGATTCAGCTGCTTCCTCCGTCGCACGTAACTCATCAAACGCCGGCGGTTCATTCGCTTCTGCAATCGCGATTGCCGCATCTGTTTTACTGCGTTTTACAGGTTCATCCGAGGGTAATATCACACGTTTTCCTAATTTAATGGGAGCAGATGAAACCGGCAATTCTTTTGATAAATCCTCGTTGATTTCCGCTTCCATTTCTTTATTACGAATTTCGGCGGTGTCATCTGTTCTTCGCGCCATTTTGAATGAAGAAAAAGATCCTTTTATTTTTGCGATGAAAGCATCACGATCAATATTTGCAAGATGACGTTCATCAAGAAATACACTTGAATCTCTTTTTCTAGTGCTGCCGACCGCCGCGGCTTCTCCTTCGACTGGTAATTCGGGCTTAAATTCTTCTTCTCTTTTTTCTCGCATCGTCTTTCGACCCACCAACGTCGAAGGCCTTTTCAGTATTTCACTCGGTAATTTACGAGAAAAATGAACGACAACCCCTTCTTTCACCGCAGTCGCGCTACTAGAACGCCCTAATACCGGCCTACTCGTAAGATTGTATTGTTGTAAAACATTCATATTACTAACATATACCGTTATATTTATTTCGGAATTCTCGCGATTTGTTTGATTGCCATTTCACATGTCATTTGTTCCGCCTTTTTCTTAATTTTATGCGAAGCACTCGCGAAGAATATGAATGCTTTTCCGCTATTTTGCTCGCAAATCCGATGAACGTCCGCAAACCCATTTGCCAACGATTTGAACGGGACCGCGGTGGAAGGCTGACCAATCACTTCATGTAATGGTTGTCCTAAACATAAATACAACCCCATTTCATATCCGGCTTCAGGATCCCTCGACAATTCAATATAGTCAGGTGTAGTCTTGAATTCTTTCTGTATTTTGACCTGAAGTATGTTCTTATAATTGTCGTCGTTCTTGATGAGGTTTGTCCAGTCGATGTGTCGTTCAAATACGGACTCGATGAATATCTGCGCGATCTGAAACCCGGGTCCGCATATGAATACTTTCTCAAACCATTTATCGTCATCGTGAATCGGGACGCGGTTGAAATCCAAGAATAAAGCCCCGATAAACGCTTCAAACAAGCACCCCAATTTTTTAAGATTGGTTCTCGTCTTCTTTTCTTCGGAATGCTTCGAAATAATATACCAACGGTGTAAGCCCATTTCCAGCGCAAATTTTCCGATGGTTTCATTTTTCACGATGGCGATCTTCTTCTCTGTCATGAAGCCTTCATTCTCTTTAGGAAAACGGCGGTAAAGATAATATTTTGTCACGCATTCAAGAACACCGTCACCCACAAATTCGAGGCGTTCGTTGGATTTTGTATGTAGTGGCATCGCGCCTTCAGGGCGTTCGATGAACGACACATTTTCGAGTTCGTTGAGAGCTTTAGGGCGTTTTGTGTAGGATTTATTGACGAACGCGCGTTTGTAAAGTTCGATATTATGAACTTGTGAAGGTACGCCATACTTAGTAAGGATCGCTTCGATGTCCGCCAACGTGACTTCCACATTTTCGGTATTATATGGATTGAACACATAACGATCGTCATCAACGCGTATAATATCGTCGTCGTTGTATATATTTTTACCGGTTCGTGCGCTTTCACCGCTTGCGACGTAATCGCCTTCACCGCCCTCACCGCCGCATTCGCCGCCATTTTCGGAAATATTTAGAAGTATATTTTCATTTTCAGAACTTTCTGTGTCAGAGCTACTTGTATTTTCGACGCATACGGATGAGGAGGGATCGCGAAGACGAAACATTATCAAATTCAATCTACTCCGTCGATTGATAGTATGTCAGAAGATGTATTTAAGCAAAATCCAATCAATTTTTTATATAGATAATATTTATAATTCAGTAATTTAAAATGGTGTTATCTGGTAGCAAGAGAGTTTCTGGTATTCGTTCGCTTACAAACAAAGGGTGCCATTTCGGCAGTATGCCCGGTTCTGCCCCCAAAGTTGGCCGTGGAACTTGGACCTCGGTCGCTTATCGCCAGGGTGGTATGACATGCGACTGCTTGTCGAAGATTCGGTTCGCAACATGCGCAGAACAGTATCAGTATTTGAAGGATAGAAACCTTATCTTCAACTGCAAGCTTACTGGTGGTGTTGGTCGTCAGCCCTTCACCAAGAACTGCAAGGCATAAATCTTTGCGTGTTCGCGTCATTGCATTTAGACTTGCTTTATTATTATTATTATTTATAAGATATTTTATTTATACGATAATTATATAACAACTGTAATTATGGTAAATAGCAAGGTTGCTCGACGTGTATTATTTAACAGCACCGGTCCTACGAATGCGATTCAGACAGACACACGACATGGTGGTGGCGACAAGAAGGGTGGAGCGCCCCCCGCAGGAACCGGACAGATGCGCAGCTTCGCGATGAGGAACACAATCATGGAACCTGCGAAGAATAAGGACTTTTTATTTCGGTTCATCGAGAGATTGAATCCTGCGCGTCATTCTGGTCCGAAGTTATAGATTCGATTCCATTCCATTCCATTCCATTCGATTCCATTCGATTCCATTCGATTCCATTCGATTCCATTCGATTCCATTCCATTCCATTCCATTACATTTCATTCCATTCCATTACATTACATAAAACGTTTTTCATAGTATGATTATAGATTTCATACCATGAAAATCGAAACCGACTTGAAGCTCGATTTTAGCGATGTTCTTTTTCGTCCCAAGCGTTCATCTCTCTCGTCACGCGGAGAAGTAAATCTCACACGAGAGATTATTTTTAAGAACGGCGTGAAATGGACCGGTGTTCCGATCATCGCCTCGAACATGGACACCGTAGGGACGTTTGAAATGTATAATGTTCTTCATCGCCATAAAATCATCACTTGTTTTCACAAGCATTACAATCTCTCGGATTATGCGGATGCGGCCTCTACGAGAGATTTAGACCGTAACTATTACATGATAAGCACCGGTATCACCAAGACCGATGAAGAAAAGTTGGATCAGGTCATCGCGCTTCTTGACCCATTATTCGTATGCATCGACGTTGCGAATGGTTATATGAAGGCGTTCGTCGATTTCGTCAAAAAAATCCGAGAGAAATACCCACAGTTGGTGATCGTATGCGGAAATGTCGTCTCTCGAGAGATGGTGGAAGAACTCATCATGAACTGTGGCGCAGATATTGTAAAAGTCGGGATCGGAAGTGGAAGTGTATGTATTACGCGGCTACAAACCGGTGTAGGTATGCCGCAGCTCTCTGCGGTGATCGAGTCGTCAGATTCTGCTCACGGATTGAATGGTTTCATCGTATCGGATGGTGGATGCACCACACCAGCGGATATTGCGAAAGCGTTTGGCGGTGGTGCCGACTTCGTGATGTTGGGTGGCATGCTGGCGGGACATGATGAGTCGGGTGGTGAAACCATAATAGACCCAGCGAACAAAGAACAGAAATACAAACTCTTTTATGGAATGTCGAGTTCGACTGCGATGGAGCAGTATCATGGCGGTGTTGCGTCACATCGGTCGGCGGAAGGGAAAACCGTCAAGATACCGTATCGTGGTCCCGTCGAAAGTACAATACTTGATATTTTAGGCGGGATTCGTTCGACATGCACGTATATTGGCGCAAAACGCATGAAAGATATTCCGAAATGCACGACCTTTATTCGAGTTACGAACCAAGTAAATCAGATTTATTCTGGAAAAGAACATAAGGCATAAATCGTATGACCATATATTGATAACCATATTACACATTGACGCGCGAATATGCTTATCAAAATCGATTGTCGAGAGAAAGAATTACTGGATATAATGAAACCTGCGATGGAACCTACTACCGCTGCGCCAGCACTTCCATGTGCTGAACCAGAACCAGACCATTATATTATGGATCTAGGCGACGGAATGACGATGAAGGTGCCGCTTCCAAAAAATAAAGCGGCTGCAGGACAAAAGTCGCGAAGACAAAGGCCGACGCCGAAACCGAAACCGAAATCTCTCGAACATCATGAAATCAGATCTGAGAGATTGCCACTCGGTGATGTTATTCTTCATGACCCTTCACAAGGACAACAAAAAGACATCGTGATCTTCGAGAGAAAGACCCTCGCTGATTTGGCAGCAAGTATTCGTGATGGACGATATAAAGAACAGTCCTTCCGATTGATCGAGACCGCCGCAGCCACCGGATTTCACACCCATAATATCGTGTATATTATCGAAGGCGATCTCGCACAATATAATGAGAAACACAGCCAGATTACCAAGACAGCACTTCAGAGTGCGATGGTTTCGCTGATGTATTATAAGGGATTTTCGGTGATACGCACGATGAATTTAGGCGAAACAGCGGACTTTATCATTAATTTTGCGGACAAGGTGACGAAGGAGAGCGCCGCCGGTATGCGACCGTCGTATCACGACGAAGAAGCGACGGCGACGCCGACGACGACAGTGACCTTACAGTCATATAGCGAAGTCTCAACGAAAAAAGAGAAGCGAGACTTCATCACGCGAGAGAATATAGGCGAGATTATGCTCGCACAGGTTCCGGGGGTGAGCGCGAAGATGGCGGCGGCGATTCTGGCGAAATATGACGGATCGATTTACGAGTTTTTAGGCGATTTACATCGGAAAATCGCGAATTATGAAGAAAGTATATCGCCGGAGATGTCGCCACCGTCGCCTGAAGCGGGGGGATGTACGATAGCGAATACACATTCGACCGCACAGACCGAACCGATGAATAAGAACAAATACAAGCATGTTTCGGAGTGTTTTAAGGACGTGACGGTGGATGGAAAACGGGGGATAGGTAAGCTTACTGTAGAAAAGGTGTGTTATTTTTTATCATGATAGTGTAGTAAGACGAAGATATTAATAACAGTAGTATAAATGCCACCAAAGAAACCGACAGCACCAGCAGCAGGTATGAGTAAAGTTTCTGCCACCCCATTTCCATTCAAATCGTTCAATTACAATCCTATTTATCCAATCCCAACTGATTATAATCACAGCATTATGATGGACAATTTAAGATTTGTTTGTAAAGGCCAACCAGTAAAATATAGTGTCGAATTTACTGGCGAACGAACAACGGATGGTGTGTCAAGTGTTTTTCTTCATTTCAATGTAACTTGTATTGATCATAATGGCCGGGCCGTCAACTTTCAAGACCGAGCCCAACTAGAAGTAAAAGTCCCAACGAACTTCGAATATGTTAATATGGAAGAAAGAGCTATACGTCTAATACTTGATATATTGAAAGATGCTGCGGCAGGCGGTGTAAATAAAACAGACATGAAACAAATACTCGTTTCTCTAGGCTTCAATATTGGTATAATTGATGGTCGCACGATTGATGGTCTTATTGATAAATTAAAAGGATTTGTGATTCGTAACATTACACTTCATCCAAAACCAGCTTATCATGAACGTTCCGTTGATGGTTTATATAAAATGGCTTTATTCATGGCACGACTATTATTTCTTGAAACAGGATCTTTATCAAAATTCTCATCATTTACAGTATTTGAAAAGGGACTTTGGAGAGCATGTAATGCGTTTGTTCGAAATGGAGGGGCATGGGATGGTGTGAATAGTTTATTACGAATTATAGCATCAGGGTTTGCTTTACATTTTCAAACACACGCAACAATCATGGACCCAGCATCACCTTGTCAGTCGTCGTTGGTTTCATCGATGCGGCGTGTTCTGACACCAGAATGGTTTAATAGTATGTATGGATTAAGTGTTGCCAACCCTAATCTAACTATTGCGCTACTTCAAGATTGGTGTAGCGAAACAGATATCGCCGACCTGCAAACATTTGAGAATCAAGATGGACCTGGGCATTTCGTTCCGACTGATGCTACTCATGTTTCGTTACATATAAAATGTGATACGCCTTCTAAGACCCCAATCGAACAAACTTTTACCGGGTTTGTATATTCTACTGTGCCTAACGTATGTTCTGAAAAGTGGACACATACACCACGGCAAAGATTTAAAGATTTTGAGAGTATTTTATTAGGAAATACCGAAAATGGGAGGACATTTTCTAAAAATCCCTTAGATGAAAAATTAGCATTAGGGTGTATGATTGGTAAAGAAGATGGAGATTGCGACCAAATGTATGCGATTTTGTATTATGCCATACAACTTGCGACACATCGATATTATAATAATACAGAAGGGCTATCATGGGACGCATGTTTTAAAGAGGTAATGAAGGAAATAATGGTGGTTACGTGCGACCGTGTAGTATATTATACATGTATGTGTTTAAAAATACCTTGTACCTATACTGGAAGTGGAGATGGTAACGTATATGTATATGAACCATATAAGACCGATTTGTCACCCGCAGAAGTTGAGGCGATAAAACTAGAATTAACAAAAAAAAAAGTAGAAGTGGAATGTGAAAATTCGATGAAGTTTTTGAGTAGTCAAAACAAAATGCTTTCAGCGGTGATGTTCTGTGGTGTTTCATCTGTAAGGTATAAAAATCCAGTTACACCCCGTGTTCCGTATGAACCATTTCCTAATAATTGTTATACAAAAATTAAAGAACTTGTAAGTATTAAGAAAGATACATTAGTTGTAGTATCTGAATGCGTTGTATTGATTAAACAAGCGATACATACTCAACAAGATATGCTTACAATACTTGCTCGTTTTGTTCTGGCAATTGTTATAACAAATTTGGCGGTTTTTGCTCATAATATGTTTGATACTATTATTGGTATCTTTAAAAGTGCTTTTAGTAACTTTGGTGCCTTTACTAATATACTTGAATCTCAGTTACAAACCCAAGATGTTAATGATATAATAATTAAAATTCCCATTATCCTTAAACAATTCCAACCCCCGTCTGATGCTGCCCCTCTGGAAGCGTATTATCAAAATATTGCGACTGATATAACATCAAAAGTATCATTGATGTCCAGACTACATGATGCCAATTTATATTTTGATTTTTTAGCAACACTAAATAATTATATTTTAAATGACGTAAACAATAAATGTGTGAGCACCGCACAAGAACCTAGCAAATATGCTGGCACAGGCAATTTAACTCTTTATATATTAAATAATGTGATTATTCCTTATGTTGCTTTTGATGCTTGGAAAACCAACGAACCACAGGCAAGAGAGACACGATCAGCTGCAGCTGGAGTTGGTACTAAAAAAGGAGGTAGAATGCGCAAAAAAATAATCCAAACAGGAGGTGACCAAACAGATGATATAATTAAAGAAGCACTTGAAGTAAATTTGAATGACGACGTAAAGAGAAGTTATTTCTCAGACGAACACAAATCAACAGATGTAGATCTAGATAGTATAATTCAAACACAAATCAATCCAGCTGTATTACGACAATATTTGACAAGATTGAGTGTATATAGAAAAAAAAGAATAGAAGAACTAAATCAAATTATCTCGAACATGAGATCGTCCACACCTTCTGTTTCTCCTCTTCGTGACGCACAACATACACGACGACCGGCAGTAGCATCGGCGGCAGAATCAGCAGCAGCATCAGCAACAGTATCAGCAACATCATCTGAAAGAGCATCTGAACCAGATAAGTTAATTAAGTTATTGTTAGAACGTAACGAGCAAGAGGCCAGATTAAGTAAAGAAAATTTCATGAATCAAATGTTACAAAATGATACATCTGAACAAGATAAAGAGTATTATTGGAAAACCCGAAATGAACTTCTTGATCAAATTCGCAATGGAATAAGCTCTTTGACAATAGTTGAGAAAACTGTGCTAGAGATGTCCGATATTGAGATGTTAGTGTGTATGTATGAAAGTATTCGTCATGTTTGCCATGATCATGATCATGATGGAGTTGAAGGTTATTTGATAAAATATGCTTTTACAGAGTTAATACAATACCCAGATAATCCACTTGCGTGGCTTAGTATAGAAATTCCAGGTGTAATAAATGATTTTTATACTCAAATTAGACAAGCTTATTATCCTAATCTTAATCCTAATCCTAATCCTAATGCAGAAGCGATTAAGATAACAAAACTTCTCTTGTATGGAGAAACCGATAATCCAGATGTAAATTTGCCTGATAACACCCGAATATTAATATTATTCATGTTGCATATCTTTTTAAATGAAGTAATTATGGATATGATTCCCGATAGTTATGGGTTAAACTTAACTATACCCGCGCAAATACTACCATTACTTGAAAAAACATATACACTATCAAGTTCAATAAACCCTTCAAATTATACCGAGGAACAAATTCATGAGGCAAAACTTGCGGCATCCTCGATGTCTGTATCCTCAGGAAAAGCCGTCAATCACGTGCTCACCGGCTTCGACTTCGGTAGCGATGTTACTCAATCACCCGACACTGGCTTCGGCGACTTTGGGTATCATTCACCCGTCGGCTCTGCGACTCGAAACATAGAAGAATATCCGGAACCGAATAGTCAAGGTTCGGCGGTGAGTGTTTGGCAGCCAAGTCGACAAAATCCTTCGTTATATGATCATTTTAAAGCCGCTGTAACTAGTGCAACCGTATTGTTTCCGAAACGGCAAAAAGGACCGGAAGGGGGTAAATCTGGCGGTTCAACCGCTCGCACCCGTCGCAAACTCCACCGCAACCACCGTCGCACCCAATATACAAACAAGCACAAACATTCCGCTAAATCGAGCAAACGTGCGACCATTAAACATCGTAAATCATATCGCAAGCATAATCGCACAATCAAACGTCGCAGTCATCGCAAATAAACCACCAATAAAATAATCTAATACTAATTCAGTATATTACATTATTATTCCATTTCATCCCACTAAACAATCCAACATTCACAATGAACACCCTTATCCCCTCCTCCTCTGCCGATAACACCGACACCCTCGCCAAATACGTAGTTTTAGGCATTTTCCTTATCCTCGCTCTCGTAGCTATCCAGTATATTTTCCGTAATCAGCTCGGGATGATCGAAGGTCTCACCAACCGAAAATCCAAATCGAACGAACCACTCGAAGACGAAAATGACGGCGACATCATCACCATCGCCAAGCGACAAGAAGAGCTCGCCGCAAAAACACAGAAGTCCTTAAATATGGACTCACATTACAATCATTATAACAAAATCATCGAAAATATGGACGAATGGGTGAATGCGAAGATCGTGAATTCTCTCAAGAATGTCTCTCGGGAAGTTCATGGCGAAGGCAAAATGGAGGATATCATTCGACACATGAATGAGTTGAACACCATGAACAAGTTCAAGCTAACGCTGGAGGAGTGCGCAAGATATATTGACACGAAGTAACGAAGTGACGAAGTGAGAATCACCACAAAATTCGACGACTCAAATTATTCGCGGAGTATTTATTTCTCCGCCAGTTTCCCCGCATTCCGCTGGTGCGAGTAAGGTAGGCATCACGACGGCTCTGGTTTTGGTGTCGTGTGTAATCCTGGTATCCAATTTGACCGAAATGAATCCATTTATTATGATTTGGGTCAAATATTTTATACTTCTTTTCCGGTTTATCAGATGGATACAGTTTCGCAGTCTTTCCCAGATAACGATAGGCCATTTTTTGAGCGATACGAGGGTTCGAGTATCGAAGCAATTTTTTTGTAAATATACGACGACGCATTCCTTATATTATACATTCGTATAATTTTCATGAATGTGAATCGATCGATATAATCATTTTGTCCATAATCTCTCGCGTTGTCGATACGATAACAGATTCGGGATTATCAACTGGATAAACTGGATAAGGGAATTCTCTCCAACATAGTGTAGCGTCATAATCCCACATTACAATTCTCTCGACGCATTCATTCGTATCCCCTACCCGGTCATCCAAAAAAACCTCCCAGCAATCTCCACCATCTCCCCAACCGCGTCGTTCGCTGCGTAGCCACTTTCCAGCATACGTAAATCCTTTATTCGTGAAATACCGCCAATCCTTCCGTCGTAATAGCGGGATATATTCCCATGTCTTTCGTGTTGCGTATGTATATTCGTAACGCTTGTCTGGCGAAAACCGCCCGTTGGGCATCGGCATCCGAAAACATTCGATTTCTTCGGGGTGTTCCGCGGTTGTCATCACCGTATGTAGTTATACAACAATATATAAATACATACAAACGGTTTATACGTTTTGCGGGCGGGCTTACGCTGGCCGCCGCGCCTTTCCTATTTCAACATCCGCGCCACGGCCGCGTGACACCGCATCACCAGCATATCTCGCGCTCCGGTATTTCTCATTCGCGGCAGGAACACGCATCGGCACCAGTGCTGATGTATCCGACCGCACAGCATCAGGACGTGTTCTGTCAATGTATGCGCCCGACGCAACCACCGACTCCGTATATTGACGACCACCCCAGTTGGCATCCATCGGATTATCACTATATTTCATGGTAAGTTCTTTCTCTCGAAACGCGGCATCATGGGCCGTATAATCGCCCATATTGAAGTTAAGCGGGTCGAAACCATCATACATCTGGTTATTAAAAGGTGGATTATCACGAGAGGCGTCCATCATCTGAACAAGTGCGGCAGGTGCGGGGGAGTAAGGAACATTCGCCGAGAGACCGCCCTGTAAATCGACGGGAGAAGGGCGCATTTTATACACCGGATTTCCTTGTGCGTCGTATGAATACTGTAAAAAGAGGACAGGGCAACGAATACCACGTCCGCGAAGCCATTCCATGAATTCAGAATAATCGTCTAAACTTTTGAATCGGATCGGATTTACACCAGGTACTTTTTCGACTTTCGAATTATAGAGAAAGATTTCGCTGCCGTGTTGGACGAGGATATTCGGGCAACGATTTGTTTGAAGTGCGTTATCTGCGACGGATTGCGCGGCGGCGGTATCAAAGCCTTCGGTGCCTTCGGTGCCTTCGGTGCCTTCTGTTTTGACAGTGGTCGTAGTGGGCGGTTTGGTCTCAGCAGCGGCGCTAGCCGCATTACGCAACTTTTGCGCCTGTTGCGCGTCAGGTTCAATACTGATAAACCCCTCAGGAAGAGATGCCTTTGTGGGTGTTTTATACGTCACATACGCACCAATCAAAAATAATATCACAATAACGGCCGGCAATACTTTTTGTAATTTTCTAACTACCATTAGCACGTTTAGTTCTTTCAATATCTTCGAAGAATTATCTTCAATATATTTAAGTATCTGGCTAAGCATATTGATTATCTATATACTACGATGATAAATTATC
>VFQS010002386.1_pt1 | contig 15480 bp, 14 predicted proteins | sample 3512361 | NCBI WGS metagenome assembly VFQS01 (sample SAMN10412375, study PRJNA504923) | tailings metagenome | isolation source: Relicate 1 Philex TSF3 active mining | place: Philippines
AAGTACAGTTATTAATGAAGTTGTAGTTGATGAGGATGATGAAGAAGATGAAGATGAACAAATTGATAAATATGATGATGATTCTGAAGTTGGATCTGATACTGATGAAGAATATGAAATGAAATTTAATAAAAACAAAAACCAACCTGCTAAAAATAGAAAACAAATCGTTTTATCAGATAGTGAAGACGAAGAAGAAAACTAAATTATACAAAAATTGTCTGTAAGTGTTAGAATTTATAATAAATTCTAATTACTACGATATAATTTTTATTTAGTATAAAAATTGATAATTATTTTATAAATTAACAAACTTAATATATTTTATGAATTGCACAGAATATTTTTCTGAATTAAGTGATATATTTTTCTATGTTACTAATAGTAAACCAAATACAAATTCAAAGACCAAATGGTTAACTAAAATATTTGATTCGTCTAACACCCAATACAAACTATTTGTATATGAAAACATACCTTCAAATGGCATTCCAAAATACAGACACATGAGGATTGAACAATTTGAAGGGAAAAGTTTATGTTCATATAAATATAAAACAGTAGGATTAGTTGATGCGGGACTATCTACTAAATCTAATGAATATGAAATTAGTTATATATCTTTAGATTCTAATAATAATTCAGATAATGATATGATTAGAATTTGTTTATTAAATTTTGTTTATAATTATAAATGGGCTTAGTTTAATGTTTTATAAAAAGAATAAAAAATTGATTAATTATTTGATGAAAGTTATTTAATTATAATCAATGCAATCCAATAGTATCAGTGTTAAATATGTAGAGGCGCCAGCGGGTTTTAATAGCTTGGTAAAAATTGGTATAAACAATGATAATAATGATTTATTATTTGATATTTATTGTTATTATAATAACCAATATATATTTATAAACTCAAATGGATCAGGTACAGCAATTATGCCAACTGGTCATTATCAATTTGATGGTGTTAAAGTATGGGTCCATAATCAAGAAAAACAAGGTTATATGACTTTATATTTTGAATCATATGATGAATATAGTAAACTACTAAATATAATTGAAAACAAAAAGAAAGATAAAAAAGCAAAAATTAACAATCCAGTATATCGTTATAGTCAAAGAAACGGATGGGTTTTAACCGAACAATACCAAGTTAAAAATGCAGAAAATGATATTTTTGGATATGATAATTACATAAACCAAATTGTTAAAGACTTTAAAAACCATGAAAAATATAATGGTTTCTTACAAGAATTAGGTGAGGTTCGTAGTATAAATTATTTATTACATGGTCCCCCAGGTACTGGTAAAACATCTTTAATTAGAGCAATTGCTTCAAAATTAGATTGTGCTGTATTTATAGTTAATGCAAGTGAAGTTAAAGTAGAAAATATTGTTAGTTTGTTATCACCGAATGTTAAAATTGAAACCAAATGTAAAATTAAAATTTTATTGTTTGAAGATTTTGACAGATTTTTAGGTTTTGAAAAAGTAGACACTGTTATTAGTAATATTCTAAATGCTCTAGATGGCTTTAATGATAAAGGTGATACAGTTAGATTTTTTACTGCTAATAACAAAGAATCAATTTTTAAAATTGATGCACTAATTAATAGAATGAGTGCCAAATATGAATTTTATTGGCCAACTAAGAATATATTTAATGATAAATTAATGAGATTATTAAGTTATCATACATCAAATGGGAAAACATTAGACATTGAAAAGGTAAATAAATTTTTAGATTTAATTTTGACCAAACATATAACTGTTCGACCCTTTGTAAATTATGTAATAAGATATTTGTTTGAAGATAATTATATGGATCAATTAATAGAAAACATTGATCAACTTAATTAAACTTAAACTAAACTAAAGCCTATACCAATACAACTTTTGACTTGAGGTATCTTATTTTATTTTTACATTCTGTTTTTAATTTTATAATATGTGCGCGTTTTATATTTATATATTCAAAATTATCTTTTGAACGAATAGCGCTTTTTAATTGTTGATTAATATTTAAATATTCGGCTTCTATTTTTTTTAATTCTAACTCTAAAATATAAATTTGAGTTTTTAAATTTGCATTTGATATTTTATTTTCGAAATATTTTTTATAATCAAAATTAACAATATCTTTAATGGTATTTGATACTTCATTACCAACATATGCAATTACTGGGCCTCCAACTAACACACTAAAAATAAAAGCCATTAAAAAGAAATAACATTATTGTTAAATATTGGTTAAATCAATTTTTAAGCAAAATTATTTTACATTTATTAAGCAAGTCCATGTTCGGTTAGCATTTGATCTAATACTTGATGATTAACCGCATATTCAACAGTTGGATCAATTCCAAATTGTAATTCTTTATAATCCTTTCCAAAAATATCACCAGGATTTAATTTTTTATCTGTTTTTGTAAATAATCCTTTTTTAACAAAATTTGTTGCAAAAATATCACTCATAATGTCTAAAGGATGTGAATAAATATAATTTGGTTTAAATAATTTTAATGCATACAAATGTAATTTTACAGATACAGCTCTTTCATCTTTGTTATGATATAAATTACTAATAAAATCAGAAGGAGTTTTCGTAATAAAAATATGTTCAGAAACAGTTGTTATACCATCTGGTTTTCCAGTATTAACAAACATATATATTAAATCATTATATGAAATTAAATATCTATCCATATTAATTGGTTTTGTATAAAATAAATTTGATTCATAATACTTTAATGTTGCTTCGCCCATTGATTTAAACATTTGAATTTTGGTTTTAATATTTTCATAAGTTTTACAAATTTTTGTAAAAACACATTCTAATGATAATATTTCTGGATCAACAAGTTGGATATTTGTTTCTAAATTTTTTGGAGATTTAACAAGGTAATTATATTTGTTTTTGTATATAACCAATATTTCCTTTAAGGTTTCTAAAGGATTTATTTTCATTAAATCAAATAAATTTTTATTAATTTGTCTTGTGTTTTTAAAATGTCCTAATAAATACCCGTTAATATTAGATTTAAGATTAGTAATTAATTTATTTATTTTGAATACTGTTTGCCATACATTATTAAGGTCTTGATCATTTATTTCAATACTATCAACTTCTTTTTTAAGTTCAGATATTAAATCAGTATTATTTTGAATATATCCTAATTTTTTAATATAAGTTATAAAATCAAAATAGGTTGTAAAACTTTTAGATTTAAATACAAATTGTGAACTTAAATATTGTTCAAAATTAGTTATTTCAGTATAACTAATTACTTCATCTGATTTTTTATCGAATAGTTTTAAAATTTTAGCCATGTCAGAATAAAAATCTGTAAATAACTCTGCAATTTCTGTTTCTGTTTCAAACTTAATTTTTAAAGCTTCTCTATGTTCTGGTGTTAATTCATTAATATTAACATAATAAAATAATGAATTATTAATTTCACCACCTTGTTGATTCTTTAGAGTTAAATATTTTTGTTTGTATTTAATATATTTATTTTTATAAATATTATTTTCTAAATTCATTACTATAGACTATAAAATAATTATTGTTGATTGCATTCACCTCGATTGTTTTTTATATCTTTAATTTTATATTGTTCTATCATTTTATTTACTCTCTCACTTCTTTCATCTTTTGAAAATTTAAAATATGAATTAATTGTACAACCAATAATAAATCCATGTTGTTCACTTTTAATTTTTTCTAATATATTTTCAGCTTCAGCAAGATGTTTCATTAGCACAGTAATTTCTTGTCCATAAGTATTATTTTCTTGTTTTAATTTAGCATTTTCATTTCTTAATTTTATATGATAAGAATCCAATGTGTTTCCAAATGTAATAGACTCATTAATTTTCATAACTGAAAATAGTATTTTAAGAATAACTCTGTCGTCACATAATTTAGTAATTTTAATTTCTAATCCATCTGTTTTAATATTTTTATAATTTTTGCTTATTAAATTGTAAAATTGTTTTATATTACATGTTTTAAGATCTTGTTGTGTAACTTGATAAACATATATTTTACTAAATTCTTTATTTGTTTCTTTAATAATTTCTTTATTAGTTAATTCAATACTAACACTATCTCCTACCAACTCACACTTTGTTATTGAATACATTAAATTAAATTTGTAATGAACCATTTTAATTTATTATCAATTTTTATCCAAATATTAATATAATAAAAATTTATGGAAAATAAAGATAACATATTTTATAAAAATAAATATATCAAGTACGCTAATTCCAAAGGAATTAGCCTAGAACAAATGTTTTATCGAAAATATTTGTTGTACAAACAAAAATATTTACAGCTTAAACATAAGGGAGGTCAAAATACTTTTGATGATATTAATACAAATTTATATTTACTGTTTACAAGTGAAAAATTAGTTGCTCGTGATCCCGATGAAATGATTGGAGGTGGTAAAAGAAAAGCATCTGACGAATTTAGCACCCCAATAGCTAAAACATCTAAATACCCTATTAGAATCCGTAATCAACCTGGTTATCTAATTGATTATGTACAAGATTTGACTCCTAATATATTAAGATATTTAACCCCTCAATCAAAAACCCGCATGGAATCGGATATTGAAATAGATAATAAAATAATAGAAACACTAAATCAAATGGAAGAAGCTGAAGATGATGATTATGTTCAATATGAAAATTATGGTAAATTAATAGAATGTTGGATTGGGGATAATATGCGATGTCCATGCTGTGGTTCTAAAAGTTTACGTAGATATCTAAAAGATTCGATGCCAGTAATTGATATTGTTTGTATAAATCCAGCTCATACACTTGATTTAGGAGTAAAATTTTTTCAAGTAAAAGCATCTAATGGTTCACTATTTAGATCCAAACCATATTTTCTTTATGATTCATCAAAAAACTCTCCAGACTATAATACCATACATGTGGGATCAAGAAAATGGGGCGAACCAGTTCATTTAATATCTCCTCACGATGATCAATTTACTAAAAAAATATTATGCGGATATATTTGTGTAGGATATGTAGAAAATGAATCAACTTTAACGATTAATTTATTTAATACATTTATTGTTTTACCAAAATATTTGGAAAATTTCAGTACAACTAGACAAGTATTGACTTTTGATTCTGATTTAAAAGCAGTTTCATCAATAAACGTAGATGATTGGTATTATAGATATGTGGAGCCTAATGGGTCTCATAACAGAATAGAATTTAACCCTAATACTAATAATGTTTTGGTATCAGCCTCGGTCCAATCACTATTACCAGGATTAACATTATCAAAAAGTTATCAAATTAAAACAAGCCCAATGACTAATCCATTAAATTTGTTGCTCGTCTAACTTTTTAATTTTTTGAACCTAAATTTTTAATTGTTTTTAGTGCAGAATCAGGAGTTACTGAAATACTGTCGATACCAGATTCAATTAAAAATTTACAAAATTCAATAGAATCAGAAGGTTGTTGACCACAAAAACCAACCTTAATATTGTTTTTCTTGTATGTGCTAATTGCCATTTTAATCATTCTTCTGTAGCTCAAGTTTTCATCATTAGATAAATAAGTTATTTTATCACTATCTCTGTCAATACCCAAAGTTAATTGTAATAAATCATTACCTCCTATTGAAACACCATCTATCATAGGGCTAAATTCTTCTGCTTCAATAACATTAGATGGTATTTCACACATTAAATAAATTTTTAATCCATTATTTCCTCTAGTTAGACCATATTTAACCATTGTTTCTAATACTTTAGCACATTCGGTTGGAGTTCTACAAAAAGGAATCATTACAATTATATTTGTCATACCCATTTCATTTCTAGCATATTTGATGGCTTCGCATTCTAATTCAAAACCTTTTTCATAATCAGGTGAGTAATAGCGTGATGCGCCCCTCCATCCAATCATTGGGTTTTCTTCATTTGGTTCATAAACATCACCACCAATTAAATTTCTATATTCATTTGATTTAAAATCACTTAATCTAACTATAACATCATTTGGGTAAAAAGACGAAGCAATTTTAGAAATACCTCTAGCTAATCTTTTAATAAAATACCATTTGCCACTGTCATGATCTCCTATAATTTCAAATATTTTTTCCTTAATGTCGGGTCTAACTTTGGGGTAATTACATAAGGCTAAAGGGTGAATTTTAATGTAGTTACTAATAATGAATTCTAATCTTGCTAATCCAACACCTGAATTAGGTATTAGTGAACTATTAAAACTGTTTTCTGGATTGCCAACATTTAACATTAGTTTAACTGGTAGCTCTGTATTTTTATTTACTTGTAGTTTATCAATTTTAAATTTTAAAACCCGATCATAAACAAAACCTTGCTCGCCTTCTGCACAACTCATGGTAATTTCTTGATCATCTTTTAATATTCCAGTAGCATTACCAGTTCCAACAATTGCATTTAATCCAAGTTCTCTGGCGACTATTGCAGCATGACAAGTTCTACCACCTTTATTTGTAATGATACCAGATGATATTTTCATTATTGGTTCCCAGTCAGGTGTTGTCATATCAGTTACTAAAATATCACCCTTTTGAAATTTGTCAAATTCATGAATGCTTTCTAATGCCTTAACTTTTCCACAACTAATTTTATCTCCAACAGAAACCCCAGTTATTAAAATTTTACTTTTTTCTTCAAGCAAATATCTACTTATTTCAAGGGTACCGGTATTGGTATTAGAATGAATTGTTTCTGGTCTAGTTTGAATAACATAAATATTATGATCTATTCCGTCAAAAGCCCATTCGACATCAACTCCAATATCTTTACCTAATAATTTAGAATATGAATTTTCTAATCTTAAAACAAAACGACCCAATGTCATTGCTTGATGATTTGTTAAACTATAATTAGCTTTTTCAGATACAGTTGTTTCAATTTCAATAACACCACCAGTTTCTCCATAAATTATTTTTGTATTTTTGTCACCTTTCTTTTTCATAATTATTGGATCACAATCAATGTTTTTAAGAACTCTTTTATCTAAAATAAATTCATCTGGTTTAACACCTCCAGATACAACTAATTCACCAAGCCCAAAAGAAGAATTAATAACAATTGCCTTAGAATAGCCAGTTTCAGGATCAATGGAAAAAGCAACACCAGCTGAACCAATATCAGATCTTACCATCTTTTGAATAGCAACAGATATTTTAACATCTGAATACTTTATGTTATGGGTTTTTCTATAAGAAATAGCTCTACTATTAAATAATGATGCAAAACATTTTTTAACACCTGTTAATAAATCATTACCACCTCTTATATTTAAATAGGTGTCTTGCTGACCAGCAAATGAAGCATTAGGTAAATCTTCAGCAATTGCACTTGATCTAACTGCAACTTCTAATTCAGATCGTGAATATAAATTACATAATTCTTGATAATTTTCCAAAATAATTTTTTCTTGTTCTGGTTTAAAATTAGAATTAATGATAAGATCACGTAAATTTTTGGATTTAAACTCAAGTTCTTTAATATTTTCAGTATCTATTTTTAATAATTCGGTCTCAATTGTATTTGTCAAATTATTATATTCAATAAAATCAACATAAAGTGCTGTTGTAATTGCAAAACCATCAGCTATAGAAAATAATATTTTTTTTGATAAATGGTAGAGTTCTCCAAGGGAACAACATTTGCCTCCAACTAAATGTTTATTTTTAAAAGAACAGTCTTTGAACCAAATAATGTCTTCTGACATATATAAATAAATAGAAATTTATAAAAATTGATTATGTTATTTAATAATCATCAAATATCTGTTTAATGTTGAATATTTTAATTTTCATTATCTATTTTTATATTTTATCATGTTATGCATTTGAACAAAATTTTAATCAAAATCTAAATACACTTGTTTTTGTAAAACCAAATGTTGATACAATTATTAAATTAAAATCGATGGATATTTATAAATATTTAGGATCAGATTGTGTATCTAATGGTTTAGTTAGTCAGACTACATGGGTTTATTCAAATTATAATTATCTGCCACTATCAGGAAAGAAATTAAATCCTGGTGATAATATAACTGATTTATCAAACAGATTTGTATATAAAATAAATTCAAATATTAAGAATAAGTTATTGGACAAATTATTTTTCGTTAATCAGCAATTACAAAAGTTTTATGTTCTGATTGTTCCAGATTCAGGTATTTTTATGTCAAGTAATTTTTTATTTGATTCAGATGGATGGACAATTACTGGATCTAATCCATTGAAAAACCAGAGACCAACACATTATACATATAATAATGGATTTATTTGCGCAACCGAAGACTATGTTAATGTTAAATCTTGGTATCACGACAATACAGACCAATCATTGTGGTATTTTGAAGCCCCTAATAAATTTTATCAAGATTGGAGTTTAGCTTATGATAAAACTATTGAATTTGAATTATCAAGTTTAGTAGGAAATTTTAAAGAACAAAATTTAAATAATGAAAGTATTTTGATTATAAAATCTGATACTCAAACTATATATTACTATAAAAATAGTCTAGAAAATTATTGGAATGGTAATAGAAATAAATGGATTATTAAATTAAACGAAAAAAATTTTTATCCAATAATACCATCTGATTTATTTGTTAAGTTATTACATAATATTACATCAATTAAAATTTTAGGCGATTGGACCAATGGTTATGAAACTGTTTGTTTGCACAAGTTTGAAATTAAATTAAATAATATTTTTTATTAGTTAATTTATATGAGTAATTCCTCTGTTGAACTTGTTAGTAAATATACTGTTACTGAAACCCAAGTAATCCCTAATGAGGTAAAACAAGAAAAAAATATGTTTTATCTTTTTAAATCCCAAGATTTCTCTCAAAAAACTGGTGTCATACCGACTGTGATGTTTGAATTGTATAAGGTCATTGTTTCATCGTTTTTAATTTTATTTGTTCCTCAAAACTGTGACGGACATGTTTGTTCACTAAGTGAAAATTTAGTTACTTTAGACCATCTATATACAGGAGGTTTAGTAATTAATTTTATTACAATGTTTGCATTTCTTATTTTTTATTTATACGAGATTAAAAGAGAAAATAAGTTAATTAGTTATTTAGAAGTTAACCCATCTTTACCAGCTGATAATGAATCAGTTGGTAAAGCTTTAACTTTATTACCTGAAGAAAAAAAATCTGCCATTTATTCAATTGATAAAAAATATCAAATATCTGGATGGTCAGTACTTGTAATGTTTATTGTTAATACTATTTTAAGTGGTATAATTGTTTATAAATATTATTTGGACAATCAAACAACAACCACATTTATTACAAACATATTGTTTATGATAACTAAATTAGGTGATATATATTCAATTGTAAATACAGATAAAAATATATTTTATTCAGCATATCATAAATGTAAATTACAATATAATGATGTTGATCCTGATAAAAAAGAAGAATCTAATGATACAAATAATGATACAAATAATAATACAACAAATGATATTATATCTAAATCAGCTTAAATTAATTAAAATAATAGAGAGGCTGTTCTTTCCACCCTATAAGATGGAATTATATTGTATGTTAAATAATCTAATTTATTCCAATTCCATTCAATTGATGCCAAATATTGATACATCATTTTATTGTATTCAGGATAATAATTTAGCCCACTATGCCTTAAAAATACTGGAGGGTTTTGAACAAATATGCTAACATCCACTAAATCTTCTAGACTTGCAATTGGGCCATATCTATCAGTAGTTTTTTGATTATTATCTGATTTAATTTTATTTATTATATTAGTTTTGACTGTGGGACTTGCATAATCTAAAAAACCATAATAATCAAATTTATAATCTTCAAAAGTATAATCGTCGACCAAACAATTTGATACAATCATTTTCAAGTATTCGGTTGGGCACGCACAATATAGATCCCAGTGATCAGAAAAATTTAAGTAATAGCCAAAATGAGCTTTGTCAGGATTGGCTTCTACCCATATTTCTTTATAATATTTTGTTAAATGGCTTTGTTTTATTTCCTCTAATTCTGGATATTCCGGATTACTAATATAAAATTCAATATCACTAAATGTTTCTTTATTAAAATAGCCTGATGTAAATGCTTCACTTAATATTTTTTCTGCATCAGATATGGTTTTTAGTTCTTTGAATAATTCTTTACTATAATTTTGAGCTTTTATTTTAATTTCTTTGAATAATTCTTTACTATCAGTTTGCGCTTTTGTTTTATTTTTTAAACATTCTTTGCCATGTGCAAGTTTCTTTTTCCATTGAATTCTTTCAGCAATTTTCATTTTAGTTTGTTCTGATAAATTGTCTAAATTTGTTTGTAAATATTTAACTACTTCTGAAATATATGATCCATATGATTCATCATTAGCAAAATCTTTTTCTGCCACATACATAAATTCAGGTATGTTTAAATGTTTGATTAATTTTTCTGGCATATTGAGTTTTACCCATTCAATTAATTCATCTGATAATTTAAATTTTTGAACATTTTTAGCCATGTGCTCTCTTGATGTAATTTGATCATAATCTAATGGCTTGTATTGCATACTGCCTGACCATCCATGAGTACCAAATTGTTCAAGCATAACTAAGATTATTAAATATTGTTCAAATTTAATTCTTTGTGGGTTATCTGATATATCAGCTAATTCTTCCATGCTAAATATATCTTCCATTTCCTTCGACTCCGCTCCACCCATTATAAATCAATTATTAAGACCCAATAAATTATATGATCAATTTTTTTATTAGGTTCTTGTTTTTAAAAGATCGCTTCGCAGTGGCTCAATAAAGTTTGAGGCGCAACATGTATGGCTCTGCCAAAAGAATTTAATGTATTAAATTCAAATCCAGTAAATAGTCATTTTATCCAACTAATTAAGATTTTAATAATTTACAGCTTTTTAAACCACATCTAATAAATATACTACCAGATGCGAAAAAAACCATATAGTTTAATATACGAGCCCAATAATTAGGTCTAATTTGTGTATTCAAATTAAGTTTATTAAGTTCACTTAACGATAATCCGAATAAATATACCGAACCAAATAATGTGCTAGATAATGCAATTGCTTCTAACATATTAATATTATAATTGTGTGTTATAGTTCCCATTATTTAATTATAATTATGTCCATATAATTAAATAATATCATTTTTTTTTAATTAATATATTTATGAATAAGCACCTCCTTGAAGAAATCCTAATCTTTCTTTTAATTGGTCAGATCTATTTTCATAAACATGCGGGGGCATTTTATAGTCCATTATGGTTTTATGTTTGTGACCTATAATTCTACGCGCCCATGTAATTTGTAATGTATCACGATTTCTGTTAGATTTGTTTGCACATCCTCTATGCCATAAATTTGAATTAATTAATACAGCAGTTCCTGCTTTTCCACATGCTGGTATTGCCATTTGTTCAGCTAATACTGGATCAACCACGCGACCAAACCTGTGAGATCCTGGTACCAAATGAGTAGGTCCACATTCTGGAGTATCACAGTCAGATAACCAAATCATATAGGTACATACTAAAACAGGTAACTTTAACCAATCAGGTAAAACTTTACCTTCAGGTACAATAACTTGTTGAGGTGGATCATCCACGTGCCAAACCGGAGCTTGTCCACGTCCACCAGGTGGGACTGAAAATGCATTATTGTGTATTACATGAGCTTTTAATGAGCTATTACCAACACGATTATCAGGAGCATCCGCTATTAAATATTGAGCAAAATCTGCAATTTTAGAAGATTCAATTAGGTCAACAGTAGTTGGGGAATTTTCAAAAAAGCATTTATACATTTCGTGTTTGTCCGCATATTTTTTCCCAGATTTACCCGGCCATTTGTTTTGAACAGCAGTTAATTCAGCTTTTAATTTGGTAATTTGTTCGGGACCAATTGCATTGTCAATAATAACATAGCCATTGGTATGAAAATATTCAGCGATATCAGCAAAAGAATCAGATGAAAAATTAAATCGATCTTTATTAGTTGCATTTGGCTTTATATTATTAGACGATTCAATAGGTTTAGCTGGTTCATTTTGATTATTTAATTTATCAGATCCAGAAGAATCTAAATTAATAAATTTTGGGGCACCTTTAGACCACGCAGAGGGACGATTAGGATTTAACATAGGTTATAAATAATAGGCCTGTTCTTTTTAAATAGTTTACTAATAATTTAAAAAGAGCAAATTTAAAATTCACCAATACATTTGCATTTATGTACGTTATTGGTAAGATAATTTAATTCATAAACTAGCATTTTTGCACTATATTCATAAATTGCTCTTACTTGTTCAATTAAATCTTTTATTTCTTTAATTTTAGATTCAGAATTAGCGCATTGATGTTCCCCACAATGAGTTGAAACTAAAGTTTCATATAACTCACGGATTTTTTTAGATAAAGGTCCTGTTTCTTTCATTTTAGCATAACCTTTCTCTTGTGCTAATAGAATATCAGCTTGATAGTTTTCCCAGTCATTTCTAGTCATTTTATTTGATGGCTCTTCTGAACCACCCATAATGTTTTTTAATTCTAAATATTTTTTCTTGTATTTAAGATATTTGGTTTTATAATCTTCACCTTGATTTGACATATATTGTTATATAGAATATTATTATATAATATAGAATTAAGTTTGCTTAATTTTTATAAAAAAGATTGAATTAGGCTTAAATTAAATAATTAATTGTTTAAATTAATGTACAAACCATCAGATCAGCAGATATTTCCTATACCTGAACAAGTTTCAAATCAAAAATTAGTTGAACAAGCATGTACTACACAACCTGCACAAGTTGTTTTTGCAACAGCTATGCCAGTTCCGCACCAGCCAATTCAACAACAAATTTTACAACCTATTTATCAACAAAATGCACATCCAGATCCACCACCTTATTATCCAGGTGCGTTAAATTATCAAGATATTGATCCAGGGATTCCAGAAGATAAAATGGAACGATTTAGACATGTGGTTGAAAAATTTGGAATCTCAATGTTATTTGCAATGAGATTAAGAGAATTAGATGGATATGAAATTGTAATTATTTGTGATGATTCTGGTTCAATGAGTTTACCGGTAAGCAAACCAAATGATCCATTTATTAAAGTAGAAACTAGATGGCAAGAAGCTCAACGATCAATTAAAATTATTGTAGATGTTGCATCTATTTTTGATCCAGATGGTATTGATGTGTATTATTTGAATCGTCTACCAATTCTTAATGTAACAAAATCTGAACAATTAGATTTATATCCAAATTTTTATCAGGCTCCTTCTGGATCAACACCATTGGGTGAAACAATTAATAAAGTATTGAATGCAAAAAGACAATGTGAAAGAAATTTATTATTAATTGTATTTACAGATGGAGAACCAAATAATATGGATTTATTCAAACAAAGTCTTAAACATAGAAATCCAGTTGATAAAATATTTGTGTCTTTAGTAGCATGTACTGATGATGATAATGCGGTAGGATATCTTAATGGGTTAGATAAATTAATTCCTAATACAGATACTAATGATGATTATTATAGCGAATTAAAAGAAATTAAGCGAGTACAAGGACCTAATTTTACTTTTACTTTTGGAGATTATATTTGTAAAATTTTATTAGGTGCAGTATGTCCATATTTTGATAAATTAGATGAAGAAAAACTATCAAATAGTCAAATAGCCAAATTAAAAACAAAATCTGATCAAGTAGATAAAAAGAGAAAAGACTCTTGTATTTTGTGTTAGGTTAGGTTTGATTTATTTTAGTTTTTAGTATTTTATTTTATAAGTATAATTAATATTAACATAATTAAATGTATAAATATCAACAATATCAAATTAATAATGTGGAACAAACAATGGAAGAAATTTGTTTGAATACAAATACCAAAGATAAACCTTATAAACTATTACCACAACAAGCTTTTTTGTCAGAATATTTATATGATAATCCTGATATTAATGGACTATTAATTTATCATGAAATTGGATCTGGTAAAACTTGTACCGCTATTTCTATTGCAGAAAAATTTAAAAAAGATATGGGTATTATTGTTATTTTACCCGCATCACTTATTGGCAATTTTATGGGAGAATTAAGAGGGTTATGTCCAGAAAATACTTCTGGAAATGGTGTTTATGTAACCGATAAAGAAAGAGTTCAATTGTCAACTCTAAATCCATCTGATAAAGAGTATCAAAAACTAATTGAAACTATTGATGCCCGTATATCTAAACATTATACTATTTATTCATATCACAGTTTTTTAAAAGAGTTTTATCGAGGCCTAATTAATTTTAATAATAATTTAGTTATTATCGACGAAGTTCAAAATATGGTTTCATTAAAAGGAGATTTTTATCAAACATTATTAGAATCAGTTAATAAAGCTCTAATCAATTTTAAATTATTTTTATTAAGTGCAACCCCAATGTTTGATAATCCAACGACTATTGGTTTAACATTTAATTTATTGAGACCTCAAGTTGAATTTCCTGTTGGTGAAGACTTTGAAAATATTTTTTTTGAAAAATCTGGTGATTATTTTGTAAGCAAAAATATCCAGTTATTTAAAGATATGTCAAGGGGTTTAGTATCATATTATCGAGGAGATTTACCAATAAGTTATCCAACAATGAATTTAAAAACAGTCAGCTGTCCAATGTCAGATCATCAATTTACCATATATAAAACAGCAATAAAAAAAGAAAAAAAGGATAAGAAAAAATCTTTCAAAGCTTCAATGGATTTTCCAACAAATTTTCATTTGGGTCCAAGAATGATTTCAAATATAGCTTATCCAAATGGATTATCAGGAGATGAAGGTTTTGAATCTGTTAATACTGCTTATTCCAATATGCCCGAATACTCGCCAAAATTTGTCAAAATACTCGATAAAATAAAAGAAACAGATGGACCAGTTTTTGTTTATTCATCATTTTTAGGTTATGGCGGTATTAAACCATTTTGTGCTTATTTGGATCATTTGGGATATAAAAATTTTCATAAAAAAGGTCCTGGGTCTAATTCTTATGCTATTTATTCAGGTGATGAATCCCTCGAGCTAAGAGAGAAAATAAAAAGTGTATTTAATAAAAAAGAGAATGAAAATGGATCTCTTATTAAAATTATTGTTGGAAGTCCCAGTACGAAAGAAGGTATTAGTTTGTTAAGAGTTAGACAAGTTCATATAATGGAACCCCATTGGAATTTTTCAAGAATTAAACAAATTATTGGTCGTGCAGTTAGATTTTGTTCTCACAAAGATTTAGCTGAAAATAAAAGAGTTGTTGATGTTTATATGTATTTATCGACTGTGTCTATGTCTTTATCGAATACTGATTCAAATAAAAGTTCAGTTGATGAATTTATATGGTCGTTAGCTAAA
>VFQS010002388.1_pt1 | contig 15477 bp, 16 predicted proteins | sample 3512361 | NCBI WGS metagenome assembly VFQS01 (sample SAMN10412375, study PRJNA504923) | tailings metagenome | isolation source: Relicate 1 Philex TSF3 active mining | place: Philippines
GAGCGCTCTATCGCAACGCTCAAATCCCACCTGGGCAAGATCGATGACTCGCTGACTCGTGCCCTTTGTTGGAGCGCGGCCTGGGACATGCTCCGGGATGCCGAACTCTCAGCGACTGATTTCATCGATATCGCTCTCGCTGGCTTGCCTGGCGAAGATGACATCACCATCGTCACCAATGTGGCGATGCAACTTGTAACTGCGGTCGAGCTCTATGCCGCCGATAAGAATCGTGATCGACTTCGCGAGAAGGTCGCCGATTCGTTGATTCAAATGCTGGGCAATGCCAAACCAGGTAGCGATCATCAACTCCAATTCGCCCGCGCCATCGCAACCTTTGCACATACCGATCTACAGAAGTCCAAAATCTCAGAGATGCTCGATGGAAAGATCGCTGGGCTCACTGTTGATGCCGACCTACGTTGGCACTTCATCACCAATCTCGTTGAGAAGGGTGTTGCGACTCGGGCAGATATCGATCAAGAACTTGCCCGCGACAACACCGTCACTGGGGAGAACGCGCACCAGCTCTGCCTCGCAGCATTCCCGGATGCTGAGTCGAAGGCATGGGCTTGGAATGAATCCACTGAATCAGATTTAACGAATTCAAAACGCGTTGCGACGCTCACCGGATTCGCAAGGCCACTTCATCGCGACCTGATTGAAGGTTATGTCGATCGTTACTTCGAGATCCTGATTGATGTTTGGGGGAAGAAGTCTTACGAAGTCTCAAGCAAGATCGTCTCGCTTCTCTTCCCTGCCTACATCGTCAAAGAGTCGACCTTGGCGAAAGCTAACGGGTGGCTCGACGGCGCCGGTAAAGATGCGCCCGTGATTCTCAAGCGCCTTGTTGCAGAGGGTCGAGATGCCCTAGAGCGAGCGCTCAAAGTGAAGGCGATAGATAACTAGCCTCTATTTGGCCGCGAACTATTCGATAGAAGTGAGGATGTCTCGCTTCGCAGATCGTGAAGTTAGCTCCTTCTTTCCGCTCTTCTCAAAGACCGATACCAAGATCCATACCAGCGCTGAAATTCCTACCGGGATGAAGAGGAACCAAATCAGACCTTCAAGAAGTGGAAGTGGCTCTCCTGGAAGGGAACCATCCTCTTGACGCACGGCAAGGAATTGAATGAGAAGCGACATGGGTGGATTCTAATTAAGCAGTAGCGCTTGTCGCACCATAGGGCTCCAGATACGGGAGCCAACTTCGTTCTGCGCGTGATGTTCCCAATATGCGCCAGGCCACACCGATCGGCTCGCGAGGGAGATTGCGGAGTTTCCATCCAAGTTCCTTGAGCGTCTTATCCGCCTTGACGTGATTGCACTTATGGCAACAAGAAACCACGTTCTCCCAATGATGTGTCCCGCCGCGAGAACGTGGGATGACGTGATCGACTGATGTCGCAGGTGCTTGGCAGTAGACGCACTTGCCACCATCGCGAGCGAAGATAGCGCGGCGTGAAAGCGGAACAGAGTGGCGATATGGGATTCGCACGAACTTATGGAGACGAATCACTGCCGGAAGGGCGACTTCACCTTTTTCGTATCGAAGCACTCGATCTGACTCTTCGACCGCAGATGCACGATTGTTGAGAACTAAAATGAGCGCGCGTCGATCAGAAACGACACCTAGTGGCTCGTAGGTGGCGTTCAGAACAAGTGTTCTCGAACTCCCGGACACGTAGCGCTCCTTGTGGCCAGGCGCGTGGCTCGCGCTGGTGGGCATATAGTGCCTGAACAAACCGAGGATTTCGGGTTTTTTCGGTTAAGTTCTTATAAAGTCGCAACCATGAATCTGAACGAGAGCCTTTTCGATTTCACTGCCCGCGAGGCCCTGGACTGGTTCTTGGGAGCTCCACTTCGGATCCTGGTCATCATCACGATCGCCCTCATCGTGCGCTCATTGACCATTCGCGCCATATCCCGAGCGATGAATCGGGTGGCGAGCGCCGACTTTGTCCCAGGCAAGAATCGCACTCTCACCCGCCAGAAGGAGCGGGCACAGACTGCGGGGACAGTCCTTAAGAGCATTGCCAATGCCGTCATTGCACTCATCGCGATCAGCACCATTCTGAGTGAAGCGGGGATGGACCTCGCTCCCCTGATCGCATCAGCAGGTGTCCTTGGTGTTGCCGTTGGTCTTGGTGCACAAACCCTGATTCGCGACTTCATTGCCGGTCTCTTCATGCTCCTTGAGGATCAATATGGTGTCGGAGATGAAGTGAGCGTCCTTGATATCGATGGCATCGTTGAATCCGTTGGGCTTCGCATCACCACCGTTCGCGATAAAGCAGGTGCGCTCTGGTACTTGCGTAACGGCGAAATCTTGAAACTTGGAAATCGATCGAAGAAGTAATTCTCCCTCGATCACTCATCCGCCATATTGACGAGGCTCTGTGCAGCCATCTCAAGGTAATTCCACAGTTCTTCGCGATCGCTCTCGCTGATCTCAAGTTCCGTCACGGCTGACTTCATGCAACGCAGCCACGCATCCCTTGCCTTGCTATCGATTGGAAATTGCGCGTGGCGCATCCGAAGCCGCGGGTGTCCACGCATCTCACTGTAAGTGTGAGGGCCACCCCAATATTGCATGAGAAAGAGCATCAATCTCTCAGCCGCACCATGGAGATCATCCTCCGGATACATCGGGCGAAGGATGGGATCTAGGGAGACAAGCGCATAGAAATGTGAGACGAGCTGCTCAAAGGTCTCTTCTCCTCCGATCCGCTGGTAGAAGTTCTCTTCAGTCATGAACTTACTCGCTTCGATCGATAGCCAAGATAAGCAACGGGAATGGCGAAGATGAAGCAGAGCCAGGCGTAGTTCAACGTTCCGATGATCACGCCAGCGAGCGCTCCTCCCCCGGCAGCGCTCAAATTCATCAAGAGATCACTCGCACCTTGCGACGCTGGTTTCATCTCGGTGGCAACTGATTCGGAGAGCAAGGCAGAACCGGCGATCAGGGTGAATGACCAACCTAGTCCGAGCAAGAAGAGTCCTACTCCTAGCGTGATCTCATCATCTGCAGCTGCCATTCCCGAAATGAGAGATGAAAGCAGGAGAATCGCAACACCAACTTGAATCGCCTTGACGCGACCGATCCTGTCGCTGATCTGACCGACGATAGGTGAAAAGGCGTACATGCCGATCACATGGATGCTGATCACAAGGCCAATGACGGTGAGCGTCACATCAACGTGTGCCATATGCACCGGCGTCATCACCATGATCGAGACCATGGCGATGTGACCTATCGAAATCGCAAGGATTGCAAAGAGCGCTTTGGGATTGGAGCGGATGTGCTTGAGAGCGACGAGCGTGTCGCCCTTCTTATGCGCTGGACGACTCTCTCTTCTCTGAGCCAAGAGAAAAGGGTCGGGGCGCAAGAAGAACTGGATCACGAAAGTTCCGATAGCGAGTGTGACCGTTGCCAAGATATAAGGACCGACGAGGCGTGGCCAGCCAAGACTCTCGGCCAACATCCCTGATGGCTCCATCAAATTCGGTCCTGCAACAGCTCCGATCGTTGAACCCCAGACCACAAAGGAGAGTTGGCGAGCGCGATGCTCATCGGTTGCTAGATCGATCGCTGCGAAGCGCGCTTGATAACCAGAAGCTGAGGCTGCTCCAACCAGGAAGGTGCCAAGGAGCATGATGTAGATGTTGCTCTCAACGCCACCGAGGATCGCAAAGAGCGCTCCAATCAGTCCAGTGAGATATCCCATTGAGAGAGCGAGTCGTCGTCCGCCTCTTGAAGTCAAACGTGCCAGAGGTAAGGCGATCGCTGCTGCGCCAAGAACGGAGAAGGTCTGTGCGAGACCTGCGAGTGTCTCTGAACCCGTTATCGAAGCGACGAGAAGCGAGCCGGCTGCAACGCTCCCTGCGACGCCAAGGCCATTGAGGACTTGCGCGCTTGCAAGGACTTTAACTGTGCGTTCCTGGACCTGCTCTTCTCTTCTTTCCATTTCGCCAGGAATCTACCTGCTACGGATCCAGACCGCAGTGTCCTTTGGCAATCTTTCATTGTTAAGTGGCCCACTTGAGAGCAGTACTTCACCCATTGGAAGCAGAATCTCTTCACCGAAGTTCACGATGCAGAGGAAGTTGCCAGGACGACCGAAGGCAAGGACGTTCTCCCCCATCTCCATCCAAGTCATCGGACCATCACCGAGTCCCTCTTCACTCGCACGAATGGCAAGTGCCTTGCGATAGAGATGAAGTGTGGAATCTGCGTTCTTCTCTTGAGCTTCGACCGAAAAGGAACCCCACCAATTCGATTGCGGTAACCAAGCATCCGTTGGTGACACTGAACTATGCGCTGAGAATCCGAAGGCTCCGGCTTGGTCGCTCTTCCATGGAAGTGGAACACGACAACCATCGCGACCGCGATCGGTGAAGTTAGACATCCGCCACCTTGGATCGGTGAGGCGATTCTCTGGGATATCGCGCACCTCTGGAAGAGCAAGCTCTTCACCTTGATAGATATATGCGCCCCCAGGAAGTGCCAGCATCAAGAGTGCTCCTGCTCGTGCGCGCTTGATACCGAGATTGAGATCCAACTTCGCAGGATCTCCCTGGCGATCAAGGGTCGTTTCTCCAGTTCCTGGAGTGAGTCCGAGTGCAAAGCGATCAACAGAGCGAACCACATCGTGATTGTTGAAGACCCAGGATGCAGGTGCACCGACCTCTTTGATCGCGGCAAGAGAGCCATCGATGCGCTCTCTCAAGACCTTCGCATCCCAAGGAGAAGTGAGGAAATCGAAATTGAATGAGTTCGCAAGCTCATCATGGCGAAGATAGCGAGCAATCCGTGATGCTGGACTGACCCATGCCTCAGCGACTGCCATTCGATCCCCTGGATAGGAATCAAGGATCTTGCGCCATGAGCGATAGATCTCATGCACGCCATCTTGATCCCAGAACGGCATCGCAACTGCCGCCAACATCTCCGGCGAATCCTTCTCTGGAGTATCAGGGAGTCCTTCTGCCTTGATCATTCCGTGCGCGACATCGATACGGAAACCATCAACGCCGAGATCGAGCCAGAACTTCAAGACCTCTTCGAAATAGCCACGAACTTCCTTATTTTCCCAATTGAAGTCAGGTTGTTCTGTTGCGAAGAGATGGAGGAACCACTGCCCTGGCTTCCCATCCTTCTCCGTGATTCGGTGCCAAGCCGGTCCACCAAAGACAGCGTTCCAATTGTTCGGCGGCAACTCACCATTCTCGCCTTTGCCATCTCTGAAGATGTAACGATCCCTGGCAGCAGATCCGGGCCCAGCAGCAAGCGCTTCTTTGAACCACGGATGTTGATCAGAGGAATGATTTGGAACGATGTCGACGATGATGCGAATTCCTAGATCATGCGCTTCCTTGATCAATCGCTTTGCATCATCGAGGTTTCCATAATCAGGTTCGATATCCATGTAGTCAGCGACGTCGTAACCATGGTCATTCTGTGGTGATGGATACCAAGGCGTGATCCAGATAGCGTCGATGCCAAGGCTCTTCAAATATGGCAACCGTGTTCTGATTCCCTCAACGTCGCCCTTGCCATCGCCATTGGAGTCAGCGAAGGAGCGGATATAGATCTGATAAGTGACGGCATCGCGCCACCACTGGCGAGCGCTCCGTGATGGAAGGGTCATGACTCCTCGCTCTCATCCTGGTATTGCAACAGAAATTCTCGTTCTTCAGCAGTCATCGATCTCGACTTATGGGTCTTCTCATCAACTGTTACCTGCACAGTCTCTGCTCTAGCGAAGACGATGCCCTCTGCCGCCATCTCGTATTTCAAGGTAAAAGAAGAATTCCCGATTCGACCCACCCAGATCGAAACATCGATCTCTTTATGTCCGTCGTAGATCGGAATCAAGAAATCAACTTCCGCTCGAGCGACCACGGTATAGAGCAGGATCGGATCCTCGTTCTTCTGCTTGCGGGCATACCAAGTGAAATCAAAGCGCGCCTCTTGAGCATAGGTCAGATAAGTAGCGTTATTGACATGGCCGAAGGCATCCAGGTCATCCCAACGAGTCTTGACGATGCAATGGTGGCGCTTCATCGAGTCAGCTTTCGATAGGTCACGCGATGTGGACGTGAAGCATCAGCACCCAATCGCTCTACTTTGTTCTTCTCATAGGACTCGAAGTTTCCTTCGAACCAGAACCATTGTGAATCACCTTCGTGAGCGAGGATGTGGGTTGCCACGCGATCGAGGAACCAGCGATCGTGGGAGATCACAACCGCACAACCAGGGAACTCCAGAAGTGCATTCTCGAGTGAACCAAGGGTTTCGACATCGAGATCGTTGGTCGGCTCATCAAGGAGCAACAGGTTTCCACCCATCTTCAAAGTGAGCGCAAGATTGAGTCGGTTTCTCTCACCGCCCGATAGGACTCCCGCCGGCTTTTGTTGATCCGGCCCTTTGAATCCGAATGCAGAGACATATGCACGCGATGGCATTTCCACAGCTCCGACTTTGATGTAATCCAAACCATCGGAGACAACTTCCCAGAGCGTCTTCTTCGGATCGATTCCGGCTCGAGACTGATCGACATAGGAAGTCTTCACCGTCTCACCGACTTTGATCGAACCGGTATCCGGTGTCTCTTGCCCCAGGATCATCTTGAAGAGCGTCGTCTTTCCAGCACCGTTTGGTCCGATCACTCCGACGATTCCGTTACGGGGCAGTGAGAAAGATAGATTGTCGATCAGTAAACGATCGCCAAAACCCTTGCTCAAGTTCTCTACCTCAACGACGACATTGCCAAGACGTGGCCCTGGTGGAATCTGGATCTCTTCGAAATCAAGCTTTCGCATCTTGTCTGCCTCAGCAGCCATCTCTTCATATCGAGCAAGACGAGCTTTTGACTTGGCTTGTCGGCCTTTCGCATTTTGGCGGACCCATTCGAGTTCTTCCTTGAGCCGCTTTGCTCGCTTGGCATCCTTCTGTCCTTCGACCTTGAGGCGAGCAGCCTTGGTCTCAAGATATGTCGAATAATTTCCTTCGTAAGGGTATGCGCGACCACGATCGAGTTCGAGGATCCACTGCGCAACGTTGTCGAGGAAGTAACGATCGTGGGTGATTGCAACGACCGTTCCTTCGTACTTGCTCAAGAACTGTTCGAGCCAGAGAACCGACTCAGCATCAAGGTGATTGGTGGGCTCATCAAGGAGTAAGAGGTCCGGCTTCTGCAAGAGCAACTTGCAGAGAGCCACACGACGTTTCTCGCCACCGCTAAGGACTTTGACATCAGCATCGGGTGGTGGGCAACGGAGTGCGTCCATCGCCTGCTCCAATTGAGAATCGAGATCCCATGCATTGAGATGGTCGAGTTTCTCTTGGAGCTCGCCCATCTCTGCCAGGAGCTTGTCGTAATCCGCATCAGGATTGGCCATCTCTTCGGAAATCTGATTGAAGCGGTTGACCAGGGCCATCGTCTCAGCAACGCCCTCTTGAACATTCTCAAGAACGTTCTTCGACTCATCGAGCTTAGGCTCCTGAAGAAGAATTCCAACCGTGTAGCCCGGTGAAAGATATGCCTCGCCATTGGATGGCTGTTGAAGGCCGGCCATGATCTGAAGGACTGTCGACTTACCCGCACCATTGGGACCTACGACGCCGATCTTGGCGCCGGGATAGAACATGATGGTGACATCGTCGAGAATGACTTTATCGCCGTGCGCTTTACGCGCCTTCTTCATCGTATAAATGAACTCAGCCACGAAGGGAAACCCTATAGGTTTCTAACCATCGAAAAGCACCTACGACTGCAGGGCCGTAGACTTTGCTCCGAAAGTTATCTGTGCGCCTGTAGCTCAGTCGGATAGAGCACCCGCCTTCTAAGCGGGTTGTCGCAGGTTCGATTCCTGCCAGGCGCGCCCCTATTTTCAATTGATTGTTTTCAGAAAATTTCCCACACAAATGAGATCTGGGCCGACTCCCTCAAGCCGGCCCAGACGATTTCTTACTTTTTGCTAGATGATGCGGTTTAGAGCTTCACCTTCGCTACTTGTGCTTTTGCAATCTCGAGCAACTTGCCGCTAAGAGTGATGAAGCCTTTGTTCCCAGCATCACCATCAGTGCAATCAGCGCTCATCAAGTACTCCGCAAATTCCTTGACTGCCTTACCACGGGCCTTGTCCTTTGGCTCAGTGTCAAGAAGCATGTAGGAGACGATTCCAAGTGTGTACGCACCTGGCTCCTTTGTTGCATAGTCAAAAGTGAAGAAGCCTGACTTGGGATCTGCCTTTGACTCTGCCAAGAAGGCAGATACTGCAGGACCTGTTGGAAGAGTGAAATTTCCGGATGCATTTGCAATCGCAGCAGTCTTCAAACCATAGGTAGTTGCGAAGTTGCTCTCAGCGTAAGTGATCGCATACTTGGTTTGGCTAGCTGAAAGCGCAACGCTCTGTGAGCCATTCGCTCCAACGATTCGACCACGGTTTCCACTTGCGTTGATGTCACCTGGGAAGGAGGTGGTGAATGCGTCATTGGCTGGCTTGGTCCAGACCGATGGTGCGGTGTTATTCATCCAGCGGGTGAAGTTATTTGTAGTTCCAGAACCATCCGAACGATAGAAGACCTTGATTGGCTGGTTCGGTAGTGTGTAACGGATGTTCTTGGTGCGCTCACGAAGGATGACATTGTTGCCATTCTTATCCTTGAGCACGTTTCCGTCCTTACCCTTGCGATAAACGACTTCCTTAACAGAGCGGTTGTTGTCAGCAACGATCTTTGGGTCATTCCACTTGGTGATCTGACCGGAGAAGATTCCCGCAACAGTCTCAGGGCTCAAGTAGAGCTGGGTCCGAGCTGGAAGGCTATGCATGACGACGATGGGAGCCGCAACCACTGGAGCATGGATGATCGAGTCACGTCGTGTGGAACCGGTGTGGGCGGAGTCAGAGAACCAAAAATCACCAATGTTTTGGTCTGAGTTGGTCTTTCCGCGGCTTGAACCACCAGCACCATATGTGACGGAGTGGTTGGTCTTCTTCGCAAAACCAACTTTGCAGGCATCAATCACTGGAATGACGAACGTTGCGCCAGTTCCCTGCAGATCTACTGCATGGGCTGGTGTTACGGTGGCTGTTAGAGCCAAGCCAAGCGAAACCGCAAGCAGTCTCGCACGCTTTGAAATCTTCATTGCTTTCCTTTCGGTTTGTGCTTCATGTATGGACAAGGACACGTAAGGAAAGTTAGTAAATACAGGTAACTCAAAGGTGGAATTGGCTTACTTCTAGCTGACGCCTAGATGAACAGTTGATTAACCGAATCGACCCGTGACGTAGTTCTCTGTCCGCTTATCCCGAGGATTGGAGAAGATGTCGCTGGTCTTTCCGTACTCGATCATCTCTCCGGGCCCGCCATCGGATAGGAAGAATGCGGTGTAATCGGAGACACGAGCTGCCTGTTGCATGTTATGGGTGACGATGATGATGGTCATCGTCTCCGCAAGCTCGGCAATGGTCTCTTCGATCTTAAGTGTCGAACCTGGATCAAGGGCAGAGCAAGGTTCATCCATGAGAAGCACATGGGGGCTTACAGCGAGTGAACGTGCGATACAAAGTCGCTGCTGCTGACCACCGGAGAGGGATCCGCCGTACTCACCTAAACGGTCCTTGACTTCATTCCAAAGACCAGCTCGTTGAAGGCATTCTTCGACCAAATCATCCTTATTGGAGTTCTTCAACTGTGCCAAACGTAGCCCTGAGAGAACATTCTCACCGATTGTCATCGATGGGAATGGATTCGGCTTCTGGAAGACCATTCCTACTTTGAGTCGAATCTTCGTGACATCAGTTCCTGGTGCATAGATGTCCTTACCATCGAGAAGGACCTCCCCGGCCATCGCAGCCCCTGGTATGAACTCATGCATGCGATTGAGGGTTCTAATGAAGGTGGACTTTCCACATCCTGATGGCCCAATCAGCGCCGTCACCGTTCCTGATGCAAAATCAAGTGAAATGTCGGAGAGAACATGCTTGCCGCTAAACCAAGCGTGGACACCTTTTGCCTCAAGACCCGTGCCAAGTCTCTTCGCGCTCGAGTTCTTCGTAACATGAGACTGAGCAACCGAGGCCAATGACGATGGTGCGACGCCTTCTGAAGAGTTCATTATTGCTGGCCTTTCATGGTTCTTGGGTGATGAGACGTTTGGTGCTGTGGCATCAGAGAGGGAGGTCATTAGCGAACCTTCCTTTGACTAAGCGTTCGAGCAAGGAAGAAGAGAATGACTACGACGACGAGTAGGACGAGCAAGCCCGCCCAACCACGTGTCACTGCTTCGGGTGAGCCAAAAAAGAAGGACTTCCAGATGTAGAACGGAAGGGTTCCCATAGGACCAGAGAACGGGTTGTAATTCGTGATATCTCCGCCACCCGTTAGAAGGAGGATTGGAGCCGTCTCTCCGGCCACGCGTGCGATACCGAGAATCATCGCCGTAACCAACCCGCTTCTCGCAGCAGGGACGACAACCATGGCAACGGTTCGCCATTGAGTACCGCCCAAAGCAACACCTGCTTCGCGCAAGTCATTGGGGATGAGTAGCAAAACTTCTTCCGAGGTACGCGCGATGGTGGGAATCATCAAGATCGTCAGAGCCAACGCGCCCATGAATCCGGAATAGCTCTTCGTCACTGTGTAGACCACAGCGGAAAGAATGAAAAGTCCAGCAACTATCGATGGGACGCCACTCATGGCTTGAACCAAGAATCGGATTGGGCGGGTGAATCGACCCTTTATCTCTGTGAGATAGACAGCGGTGAGGATTCCTAACGGAAGAGAGATCACCAAAGCAATGAAGACCATGATGATGGTTCCGACGAGGGCATGCTTGAGGCCGCCCTCTGCAATCGGATCTGTTGCCGTATTGAGACCCATGTCTTCAGTTAGAAGACCCCAGTGCAGGCCCTTATAACCGTTGCTAACTACGGAATAGAGAATCGAAGCGATCGGAATCAACGCCACGATCATTCCAAGAGTCAGGAAGACTCCGATGGCGTTGTTCTTCGCCGCCATACTACCGCGACTCCTGAAGCCCTTGATAAATCCGAAGCTGATGGCAAATATTCCAGAGAGAATGAGGGACGGAAGAAGCCCCTTCATCGGAGTTACCCAGACAACTAGGTAGCTGGCGAGAATGGCACCAATGGCGACGGAGAGGTTTCCAAGTCGCTCAGAGAGAGTTGGCTTCCAGGGTTGAGTCGGTTTGGGAATTGGCTTTGTTGAAGAATTTTGAGTCATTGTCATCGACCCTTGGCTCCCGTCTTCTTCACAACGAAGTCAGCGAGTGCATTGACGAGCAACGTGAGCAGGAAGAGGATCAATCCGGCGGCCATCAGCGCCTTGATCTCGAGAGGTTGTGCCTCGCCGAACTTGAGCAGAATCAGTGATGCAACGTTTCCGCCCGCACCAAAGAGAATCTGCCAGTTGATGTCATAGACGATATTGAGAACTGTATAGACCGCAACAGTCTCACCCATTGCGCGCCCGAGACCGAGCATCGCGCCACCAACAACTCCTCCGCGTCCGTAAGGAATTGCAACCGCTTTGATCATCGCCCATTTCGTCGCTCCGAGTGCATATGCGGCTTGAACGCGATCCAGCGGGGTCTGATCAAAGACCTCACGAGCGACAGATGTCGCGATCGGGATGATCATGATTGCGAGGACGAGTCCGGCGAGGAATGGTGAACGCGTAAAGATCTTGTCATCAACAGCGAAGAGCGGAATCCAACCCAAGTACTTATTGAGGAGCATCGCCCAATATTCGGCATGCGGCATCAAGACGAAGAAGCCCCAGAATCCAAAGAGAATCGAGGGGAATGCAGCCATCAAGTCGATGCATGCGATGAGGAAAGCCTTGAGTCGTCCTTGGGCATAGAAGGTAAGGAAGAGTGCGGATGCAACGGAGATTGGAATCGCGATCACGACGGCAAGAAGTGCACAGATCATCGTTCCAACGAGCATTGCTGCGATACCGAAAGAGTAATCGACAATCTCATAACCCTCATCAGTGATCACTTCCCACTTCGACGAAGTAAGGAATGAGAAACCTTCAGAGACCAGGATTTCGAAACCTTGGTAGGCAAGGAAGAACGCTATGAGACCAAGAATTACGAGCGATGAAAGACCACCAGCAGTGACTACACCACGAAAGACTTTGTCAGAGAGTCGAGGTTCCGTCGTGATCGCCCTTGGTGCGGGTATGGGGCGCTTCTCCCCCGTCGCTTCAGTCATTGCCACGAGCGCATCTTGCTCAGCACTCCGGAATCTGGCGTGGCGGTTGAGTGAATAGAAGGTGAACGAAAGGTGAAGAATTTCGGCACGGGGCAATAGAGTGCGCCGGTGAGCAACGCAGAGAAGGGCCAGAACATCATCTGGATCGACTGCGAGATGACCGGCCTCTCACTCGAGACGGATGCCCTCGTCGAGATCGGCGTCTTGGTCACAGATTCTGAGCTCAACGTCCTCGGAGATGGCGTCGATGTCGTCATCAAAGCAAACGACAAAGCGATGGCTCAGATGAGTGACTTCGTCCGAAAGATGCATACCGACTCTGGGCTACTAGGCGAGATTCCCCTGGGAAAGAGTTTGTTGGAGGCTGAAGAGATAGTCCTTAGCTACTTGAATCAGTACTGCCTCCCCGGCAAATCACCATTGGCCGGAAACACAATCGGTATGGACCGCAATTTCATCGCTCGGGATATGAAAACTTTGGAGTCCTTCTTCCATTATCGAACGATTGACGTCTCTTCGATCAAGGAGTTGGCGAAGCGCTGGTATCCGAAGGCATATAACTCCGCCCCTGCAAAGACGGGAAATCATCGGGCCCTTGCTGATATTCGTGATTCGATCGCTGAATTGGCGCACTACCGCGGCTCAATTTTCCAGAATCCAGCCGAGTAGTCGGGCGGTATGATTCATCCAAGTCGTTAAGGCTTGGTGGGCGTAGCTCAGCTGGTAGAGCACCCGGTTGTGGTCCGGGTTGTCGCGGGTTCGACCCCCGTCGCTCACCCAACTTCCTCCTTCCGATCCGTTACTTCTCTGGAAGTTTCTGGTTTGGGCACTTTAAGAGAATTCTCTGCATCGCTTCTCTCTCTGGCTTCGTCACCCACAATCGAAATTCGACTTTCACAGCAATCTGTCTTGCTACGTATTTGCAACGATACGACTTTTTGGGCGGGAGCCATGTCGCAGCGTCACCATCTCCCTTTTGAGAGTTGAGAGATCCCTTGACGGCCATGAGATTGAGTGGGTCATTTGCGAAGAGCTTCAATTTCTCGCTGCTCCATCGAAATGCTCCGGTCTGCCAAGCATTAGAGAGTGAGACCACGTGGTCGATCTGGATAGCAAGGCTAGAAACTCGACCTCGCAGAAAATCGATTCGCTCACCGGAATAGGGATCGACGAGTTGACCTTCGATGATGATGCACCTTTTGCCATCGTCGGCAAAGACTTTAGTTGCAAGATCCCGACCCAAGATGTCATTTCTGGTATCGCAACCGTTGCGATCGGTATCTGACCAGGGGGTGCCAAAGAGATCTCGGTCGTACCCCGTCTTTGGGGCACGACCCTTGATCTCAAGTTTCGCCAGACCCTGATCAGCCGTCAGAGTTGCTGCAAGCGAAGACTCAATCAGTGATGGATTGGCGGTTGAAAGTGCAAAAATCAGCGCCACCATCAAGCTTCTCTTCGAGCCTCGATTGCTTCGCACCAGCCGATAGTGTCGGTTTTGGCTCTCGGTGAGCAACCGATATAGTCCGGCGTTGCGCCTTCCCCGCGCAATCAGACCGGGTTGTTAGCTCAGTTGGTAGAGCAGGTGACTCTTAATCACCGGGTCGGGGGTTCGAATCCCTCACAACCCACTGAAATGTGCAGGTTAATCCCGCACAAATCCGTGACTACCAACTCACTTTGGACTCCCCTTTTTAGGTCGATGAGCAGTAGATGAGCAGCGTGTCGACTCCGAAAACTTTCAATCCGTCGACATAACATTCTCATACCTACTTCGGTAGGTGTTGAGAACTTCTCAGCTCAAATGACACAGAGACATCCGTAATGACATAGTCACGAAAGGATGCCTCATGTCGGTGTCTCAATCAGCTTCAACAAATCAGCCTGCTCAGCAAAAGAAATCTCGCAAGAATGGTGATGGAACGACCTTCTTCGATAACAAACGTGAACGTTGGGTTTCTTCATACTTTGACATCAATGGAAGGCGTCGCACCCAAACTTTTCACAAAAAAGGCGATGCCGAAAAGTGGAGAATAAATCAGATTGCGATCAGGGATAGTGGTGGAAACACTCACCCTGAGGATCCAAAACAAACTGTCGAGGAGTACCTCAACGGTTGGCTTGAATACCGAAAAAGTAAAGGTCGCCCTAATACTGATCGCTTCTATCGAATTACTGTTCGGAATCGGATTAATCCTCATATTGGGAGGCTGAAGATCTCCTCACTTAGACCTGCCTCCATCGAGCAGATGGTTGATTCATTAAAAGGTTCAAACTACTCAGCTGGTTCGATTCAAGCCGTCTACAGCACTCTTTCAAAGGCTTTCAACGACGGTGTCAGATTGGGCTGGATTACGAACAACCCCATGAAACGAGTGGAGAGACTGAAACTTAAGAGCGTTTCGACGAAGGCGATTCCACAATGCGACTTTGAAAAACTTTATTTGGAGGCTCTTAAATCCGAATCCGATCTTGCAAGGTTGGTTGTTGGAGGAAAGCTTGGACTTCGAGCAGGTGAAGTTGCGGGATTGCGATGGAGTGATATCGATTTAGAAAACGCTTGTGTAACAATTTCAAGACAGGTGCAATATGTGAAAGGGAAGGGCAATATTTATTGTGAACCAAAAACTCTCCGTGAGAGCCCTATTCCACTTACTGATAACGAACTAGGAATTCTAATTGCTCACAAAGAGGCTCAAGAGGTTGCCTTTTCGAAACTGAAAAGCAAGCCAATGCTTAGTCCACTCTATGATAAATATGACCCTGAGATTGTCTTTCCCAATACATATGGAGGACTTCAAAACTCCAAGAGTGATATCAAGTGGTTTCATCAACTATGTAAATCAGCTGGTGTGACCCGCTACCAAAGGCATCAAATGAGAAAAAAGGCTTTCACTGACTTGATGTTGGTCTCAGACTTAGGCACAACGATGGCTTATTCAGGACACAGCCAATCGAGCACACTCCTTAAGCATTATGTCACTCCCGAATTGGAAGCCCTCCGAATAGCAGTCAGAAAACGAGAGATGATGAATGGTTCGCACTCGTGATCTAGTTGGAAGGTACAACTCGAATGGAAATATCAGAAGCACTTTTTTGGAAACGATTTTGAGCCTGTTTGCAGCGTGTTTTGTCACTCTCACAGGCTAAATCCAAAAATCGCTCCTGCGGAAATCCTCCACAATTGCGGCAACGGCAATTACTGAAAGGAACACCAATGTCGCAAGAAGAATG
>VFQS010002389.1_pt1 | contig 15475 bp, 19 predicted proteins | sample 3512361 | NCBI WGS metagenome assembly VFQS01 (sample SAMN10412375, study PRJNA504923) | tailings metagenome | isolation source: Relicate 1 Philex TSF3 active mining | place: Philippines
TACTTTCTTCCATTTCCAAGAGTCATCAACCCAAGTAATAAGATAAGATTCAATTTCTTCATTGTTGTCGTCATTTTCTGTATTTAGAGGAAGCATATAATAATACATTCCATCAACAATGTCTGAGACAACAAAGTAGGAAGCAATAAAAGCAGCACCATCATCAAACAATGGGTCTTTAAAGCAAGCGATATCACCAATTTGGAATTTCATCAAGACACCAATTCAAGATAAGGTGTAGGCACCCAAAGATAATCATCATAACAACGATAATCTAGTGGCTTAATTTTTGTGCTTGCATTACCAAAAGCAATTTCAAGAACAATTGCGATATAACCATAAGGATTATATCGCACAAGATCGCCAATTTGAAAGGTGGTTTCGTTCTTCATGCTTCAATCGTATCATGGATAAAAATAAGGTCAAGAGGGATAAAAAGAAAAACCCCTCAATCTTTTATGATAGATGCACCTACCAAGATTGAGGGGTTCGTTTTCTATGTTTCCACGAAGAAAACCAGCGTGTTCTGACTTCCCTCAGACAAGGGATTAATTTTAGTTAATAGTTAATTACTCCATTAACATAGGCTTAATCTGAACCTTTAATGGCTGGCCGTGTTGGATTTGAACCAACGATCTTTTGCTTAACAGGCAAATACATTAACCACTATGTTAACGGCCAATAAAATGAATGGGAGCAGTTGGACTCGAACCAACGAAACCTAAAGGTGTCAGATTTACAGTCTAATGCAATTGCCGCTATGCGATGCTCCCTAAGAGTAGTCCCAACGAGAATTGAACTCGTATCTCAGCCTTGAAAGGGCCGCGTCATAACCACTAGACTATGGGACCAAAAATAACGCACCCGATAGGAATCGAACCTATAAACCTTGATTACAAAACAAGAATTTTACCATTAAATTACAGGTGCTGAGTGGTGCGCCCAGATGGATTTGAACCATCGATGGTTGTTAAACTTCGGCTTAAAAGGCCGCTCCCTTCGGCCACTCGGGACATGGGCGCATAAAAGTACGGAGAATACACGACTTGAACGTGTAAGAGTGTTACCTCGACGGATTTCAAATCCGTTGCCTTACCATTAGACTAATTCTCCATAATGTGGTGCCCCGAACCCGGCTCCAACGGGTACGCTCATTACGAGCAGAAGCTTTTGAGGCTTCCGTGTCTAGCATTCCACCATCGGGGCTTGTTTTCTTTACTTATCTATCTTAACTATTCTCTTGGAGGTTGTCAAGATGTTTTCAACCATTTTCTTATGGAATTATCTGACACTCCATATTTCTTTCCCAATTGAACATAACTTGTTGTTTTCAACTGTTCAATCAATTCTTCTCTTGAAGGACGATCCTTTACTTTTCTTGATGAAAATTTATAACAATCTTGTGAACAATAATCAAATTTATTGCTTGCAACATCATTATCACACACTAAACACTTTTTATTATTTTCTTCTGTAGTGTGCATATCGGTCATAATCATGAAAGAAATTTTATTATTTTCATCAATTAAATTTCTTAATAATTTTTTGGCTCTTCTATAATTATGACCATTTTCTAAGTCAAACTTTGCTAATGCTTGTCTGATGTTTGGTGAGTTTAAAAGTGCCTCTCTTAGCTCTTCGTCAGATACAGTATTTCTATTACTGTTTCTTGCACAGAAAGTATCTGTTTGAGAATGACAATTGGGGCATAACCATCTAAGGTTTTCTAGCCGATGGTCTTTTCTGTTACCATTGATATGGTCCATCTGTAAGTTAATTTGTTTACCATTCCATTCATTTGAAAGATTACAACTTTCACATTTGTAATCTTTCAATTTGTGTTTTAATAACAATTTTCTTACATACGAAGAAGAGGCATTACTATTATCAGTAAAAATTAAAGATTTGTCTTTTGTTTTTCTAAGTCTATCATCGTCTAAACTTGTCTTATCTTTAGACCATCTTTGACTTGTCCAATGGGAATAATCTATTTGTTTATTATCAAGAAATTTTCTGAATCTTGTAGTTGAACCGCTTGTACCAACCATTCCCAAACGTCTACAAGCCTCAGCAGATGAATATGTTTGAGAAACAATAGTTTTCACTTCATCAAGATTTAGATTTTTTAATTTAGCCATTTGGTAGACCCTCTGTTTGTTAATAACTAGTCTACCAAAAGACTAAATGACACAACTTATTCAAAAAAAATGAGTGTGCGGGTAGTCGGACTCGAACCGACAAGACCGTACAAGGGTCGGAGCATTTTAAGTGCTCTATGGTTACCATTTCATCATACCCGCAATTTATCACATATGACTTTTTATTTTATACTTGATGTGTCAAAGGCATCAAGTTTGTTTAGCAACATCAAAAAGATATTCTAAACGCGAATGGTCGGGGTGGGCAGGGTTGAACTGCCGACTTCCACTTTATAAGAATGGCACTCTGACCAACTGAGTTACACCCCGTTAGATGTAGTTGTCATTTTGTGAGTGACTTATATTCGTCAAGTGGTAGCCTAACTATCTGTTTCTTACATAATCAATCTAATCATTCTATTGTTACTTGTCAAGAAGAATCTTTTAGTTGATTCTCAGCAGTTTTCTTAGCCCAATAACCACGAGGAGGTTTATTTATTCCATATGATTTAGCCCATTTTTCTACTGCCTTGTCTGATACGCCAAATTGAGAAGCAACTTTAGTAGTTGGCATTTCCCAAAGGAGGTTTGTTAATTCTTCTTTTGAAGGTCTAACCACCTTTCTTATACTGTATCTTGATTCTTCTGTCAATGACTTTGTGATTTCTTTTCCAAAATCTCTGTATGTTTTTTTGTCTGCATTATCAGTAAACTCTGTAAAATCTTCCCACCAGTAAAAAGGTGTTGCTGAGTTTCTGACTTCGGTTGCTATTGTGATTCCTCTAAACTTTACAGAAGGATAAACTATCTTCTCTATTGAAGGAAGATAGACGCCGTAATAATCAAAATCATCATCACAGTATTTTCTTTTATGACTTCCATTCTTATCAGTCCAAGAGGTTTCACCAGCAATATCACCACTTGAAGAATACTTGCATTGTATTCTTTTCATTACTCCATCTTTGTATGCAATAATGTCAAATGGTAAAGATTCGCAAACTACAGGGGTGAAAGTGACATAACCTTTTTTTGCAAGGTCAGCAATTACTTGAATCGCACCTATGTCGCCTTTCATTTTGTTTTCTGGTATCACGTTCGATTCTCCTTTTTTCTACAATAATAAATAGTATTTAGTTGTAGAAAAAGCACTTTTGATTCGAACTTTTTAAGTGGCGGGGCGTGCAGGAATCGAACCTGCATGATGAACAGAGTAGAAATCTGTTGACTTTTCCGTTAGTCCAACGCCCCATATCAACGAGAGGGCTTGAACCTCTCTGTTTTCTTCTTCTCTATCTTAACTACTCCAACAAGGAGCGTCAAGAACTTTCTTTTCTTTTTCTTCTCTTCGGTTTTCAAAGATTGTGAAGGTTTCTTTCTTCCCCTCACCCTCTTAATGTACCCTCTTCGTTCTGAACCGTCAAGGGTTTTCTTCAACTTTCTTTTTCATTCTTCAACCCATTCTGCCCAATGAAGAGCAATAAATTCTTGAATAGCCTCATAACTATCAGCATAAGAATAACCATGTTGATAAGCATAGTCTTTCATCTGTTTTACTGCATCGGCTGGATAAACACGCACAATCTTAACGTTGTTGTGTGCATCGGGTTCGTAGTATTGAAGCATCTTGTTCATGTTTCTATCTTAATCCTTTGAGGTTTCATCGTCAAGCAACTTTCTTCAAGATTTCAAAAGGGTCAACGTTATGATGTTTTGCCATCGCATTGAACATAATGGCTATTTCATCAAGAGTCAAGTCTGATTTCCATGAGTTTAATTTTCTACAAACCCATCTTACATTATCGGCAGTATAGCCTTTTGTGGAAGAAATCCTATCAAGAGAACGTGAATAAGGATGATTTGACTCATTTACAAATTCAACTCCAGAATAATAACAAGTGTTAAACTCTGGTTTTGTCGTTTGCTCTTCAAACCATTCTCTAGTAAGTGTAAAATTAATTTCTCTTTTTTTTGCTTTTACATTATAATGATTGTAAAGACCTTTGGGTGTTTTATTGTACTTTTTCGTTAATTCGTTTATTCTTTTTTTTATTTCTGGTCTAGAACTATATTCTTTTTGTCTTTGACTTATTTTTTCTTTATTTTGTTGGCGATATTGTTTTCTTTTTTCTTTATTCTGTTCACGATATTGTTTTTCATATTCTTTACTGTTTACTCTATATCCATCTTTATCAATTTTACTTTTACTAAACCATTCTCCCAACTCTTCTTTAGTATCAACGCCTCCAAAGAGTTGTTTTGTAGAAGAACATTCTTTCCACCATTTTCCATTTTCGTCTTGATACGCTGCTGGCATGATTATTCCTTTAGGATTTCCCATCCCCAATCATCAAGTTCATAATCGATTCTTGCATCATTATAATCTTCTTGGCTTTCGGCCCAATCATAGTAAACATCTTGTACCGCATCATCAATTTCATTAGTATCATCGATTGATTGTGCAGCAGGAACGTCAATATCTACATCATGTTCAATCCAAACTGTCTTTTTGATATACATTGTCGCCTTAACTTTCATTTTGTTCTCCGTTGTTTGCAATTGACCAATACTGTGAATACTCATTATCAAAAAGTTCACAAGTATGCAAATCTTCAAAAGAATGATGCTTGTGATTTATCCATCTAATGTCAGTAAAATGTCTGTTTTTATAATTAATTGAAACAGAGTCAACAATTCCATAGTAATCAACAAATTGGGTTTTGTATCTTACAATCATTCCTTCTTTTAATTGCGACTTAGGAATCATTTAGTAATCTTCTTGGATGCTCTTTATGTATTCGTCTAGTTGTTCTTCGTCAAGGTCATCGGGAATGAAACCAACATGACCAGCATAATCTTCTTCTTCCTTCTCAAAAGGCCCATCTTCATCAAATGGTTCGGGAAACTTAGTTATGTCTTTAATCATTCTGTTAAGTTGAATTAGAAGATTTTCTTGTGGGGTTTGTTCATCGTCTGCTTCTGCAAAAGGTTCAACAGGTTCAGAACAATAGTAAATCTTGTTTGGATCATCTTTATAATAAAGTTCTCCAATACCAAAAAATCTATACTCTGGATTAGACGAGCGTTTATAGTTTACAATTCCATATCGCCATTTACCAATCATGATGTTTCTCCAAGTGATAAAATCTCAAACTCTTCTTCGGCTTGAGCGGCTGTGAAAATGTCGTAATCATCTTCATGTATAAAGAAAACTTTGTATCCATAATGTTCACCATAAATTCTAACATGCTCAATTATGATTCCGTCCCTTGGTTGTAACCCATCAAAAGGGTCAACCCACATATGTCTAACAAAAGATGAAATAGGTATAGTGAGTTTCATAGTTTAATCTTATGGTATTCAATGTTCTTTTCATAAACTTCTAAAATTGTTCCTGTCAGAAGCATGTGGATAGAGTATTGAATTCTTCCACAAACGTACTTCGTGTTATCTACAACAATTGCCACACCTTTAGTTGGGTACTCATTACCCATAAACATATCATGCGTCCAATCAACTAGATCGCCTACTTGGTATTTAGGGACTCCAGCATTTACGGCATCGGGCTTCATAGGTTCCATTTGCTCCTACCATAATCTGTTCTGTACTACTGACAAGTCTTTGAGAGCGTGTAGCATCAGCACCACACTTCATACATACTGCTGAAACCTTCGTAACCTTATCGGCAATAGCGAGCAAGTGAGGCATACTACCAAAAGGTTTACCAGCACTATCAAGGTCTAATCCCGCTACATAAACATCTACATTTTTAGAAAGAAGTTCAACAATTTGAATAATTGAATCATCAAAAAATTGTGCTTCGTCAATACCAATAACTTGTGTATCGTTTGTGATGTAGTTCGTAATGTCTAAAACATTCTTCACAGGAATTGAATCAAAAGTATGACCCGAATGTGAAGCAATCTTTTCTACAGAATACCTATTATCAATTGCTGGTTTAAACGCAACAATGTTTTTGTTTGCGTATGATGCTCTCTTAAGACGGTGGATAAGCAATTCAGATTTACCAGCAAACATTCCACCGCAAATAACCTCTAACATGTTTACCTCAGAAATAAAAGAAATAAGAAAGATTAGAAAGGGGGAACAAACTGTCGTCATGTTCCGTACTATCTGCATTTTAATTTTCGTATCTTCCACACAAAAAAACTATTTGGCCCATCATCATAAAAAGAAATGGTAGTTAATTTAGCAGGATACAAGGTTGTCTAGCAGCATACAACCTGTTCAATCATTATTAGTGTGTAACCCAATCTAATCTTTCTTATTTCTAAATCCCAACATAACCTAGAACAAACGAAATGACAAAGTAGAAAAAGATAATTAAAAAAGTTTTCAGTAGTGTGTCAAGAATAAAATTCATGAATGTCCCGAAAATAGCATAAACGGAAGAATCATCAAAAATACGAAAACTCTCATAAACATTATTACCTCATTTTGCTTAGGTTACGACCAGCAATAGGAAGAATGTTCTTTTGCATAATACCAGACAAATTATCAGTATTAGGCCAACTAGAACTATTATCTGCTTTGCTCATCAATTGAATACTGTATGTCCATCCTACATAAACAGAAAATTCTCTTTCTGTAATGATTGCAACGGTAGGGGTTTTATCGAAAGAAGGTGGAAGCCTAAGTTTGGTAGTGATAATGTCACCAATTTCAAACTTAGGTTCAGAGGTTAGATAATTGTAATGCTTTTGAAACTGCTTACAATTTACTAGCAGGTTGTATTCACCTTCAGTTGGAACATGAGTACCATCCATTTTGTGGTACTTCTTTCTAATCATACCCCTAGAATTTGAACGTCTGTTACCGTATCGGTTAAAAAAATCAACGGCCATGTTGAATTTCACATGCATCGATTCGTCAAAGTTTGCAATCCATTCGTTGCGATTCATGTAGACAACATAGCCTCTTAATTTTTAATGTCAACCCTTCTTAGGAGGATTCTTGTTTTCGTTAATTACATGCTTTCTAACTACAACAACTTCGGGTTGCTTTGAATTTCTGACATAAGCCCCATCAACATAAGACGAGGTTTCCTTAGTATCCTTCATTTTTACTCCAATGAATCTTTGTTTCTACACTTGTTTCTGTTATCCTGCTTTCGCTTGTCTGTAAAGGTTCTTGCACTACCACGCCACATAGACGGAGTACCACCTCTTTCAAAATGTTCACGACGAGCAGAAGCCTTTTCCATGTTTCTAGTGTTCGTTTCCATGCTCTAATAGTAACCCTTCTAATCTTTCCGTCAAGAAGAAATGTTTATCAAATCGGTTTCGTATTCCCATCTGTATTTTTCGATACCATGCCAAAAAACTCTACAGATTGAAGTTTTTATTAATTCTGTTTTTATTTTTTCGTTTTTTAATTTATAAGAGACATACTTAGGATCTAACTCTGAATCATACTCAAACACAAGATTTTTCTCATGTGGGTATAAAAACAGTTCAGTCAATACTTCTACAATAGTTCCCGTTCCAAGTTGTTCTGGAGATTCGGAATACCTTGGTGGTCTCATGTTACTTCTTTTTTTTAATAGGACTGCATCTCCTACTTGTAATTCCTTCCTAGACAAAACATGATTACCTCTTGTAACGTATAAGTAATTAGTAAGTAAAAATCGGAATAATCCGATCCAGCCTAACTTAGCCTAGGTTCTTTTACGCATCACCAACAGGTTCTATGTTATTTATTATGTAATTGTCTACAGCAATTTGTATTTCTTTCATAAGAGTTTTTTCTTGTTCTCTTATTTCATCAAGATAATTCCATAAAAGATTATTTTCAAATTGAAGTTCTTCAACAAGTTCTTCAAGTTGTTTTATTCTTTTATCTTTGGTCATTAATGTTGTCCAGTATACTTTATTTTAACTCTTCTGCCGCCTTTCTTAAATCTTCCTCTAAAGTCTCTAATTCCAAAATGTGCAATCATAGTATCTATGTTTTTCTTATCATCATCAGAAAAACCTATGTTTATTTTTGCACCTTTTACAGCATGTTTCTTTATTGCTTTTGCTTGTTTGTTTACATACTCAATAAAATTGTTTAGAGCAGCGACTTTTAATGTTTCTGGGGATGCTGCACTACCTTGACCAAAAGAAACAGGTTCAAATTTACACATAGAGAGATAATGATCTATTAATTCATCCTCGTTATTAGAAGATTGAACGCCAAATAATTCATTGTATTTTTTAATACTTTCAAGAACTTTTATTGTATTAATACCACCAAATCCTGTTTGAATGTAGATTTTACAACCTTCTTTAAGGGTATCTGGATTGTGGCCTCTAGCAGTAATTATAGCAAAAATTGATGCTCCTTCAACACATTCTTTAAAATCTTTGAAAGATGGGCCTAATTTAGCATGTGGTGCATCTGCTAAAAACTGTTTATCACCTTCAACTCTAAAGTTTCTAAATGGGTTTTGAGCATAATCTTTGATTGTGTGACCTTCGTATTCAAATTCTTGCTTACCTATTAAATGTCTGTATTCAGCAAAAGCATGGGTGGACATTCCTACTTCGTTACCTTCTGCATCGATAAGCATAATTAATGTAGGCATGAATACTATGTTATCATCCCAATCAAAAGCATAGTATTTTAAATCTGGTGTTCCTTGTTCAGTAAATCCCTCGCCAAGAAATCCTTTCCAATTCTTTAAAATGCCTTCCATAATCATTTTTTAATGTTCCTTAATAAACGTTTGAATCTTTCGTTAATAACTAGTTTCTTAGTTTTGTTTTCTGGTAAGTATTCATCTTTCCCTAATGGAATGCCAGAGAATAAGGAGCCTTGTAACGGCAAATTTATAGAACTAGAAGGTGCTCTTATTGTTGATGTGTTTGGGGTTCTTGCTGCTTTTTCGGTAGATGCAATTATTTCTTGTTCTTCTTCATTATGTTTTTTCATCCAATCTGATGAAGCTTTAGGAAATCTTACTGAATTAAAAGCCTTTCTAAATACCTCACTACAAATTTTAATTATTTCTTCATACTCTTTTTGTGATCCTGCTTTTTCAATAAAACTAAGAGTATTCAAAATTTGTTGTTCAGTATCATACAAACCATTAATTGGTACAGAGAAATAAAGTCTAACATTTATAAAATCTTCTGCTGCTAATTCTGCGCCTAGTGCATCGCCTATTAAATCCAAATCTTCACTTATTATCATAAATGTAGTTCTTATTTCACTTACGGTTGGAACATAATCAGCAACATAATCTCTTGTTGGTTGATAAGCTAAATTTTTAAATAATTCTTGTTGTTCTATAGGCGGATAATCCTTACTACCATACTTTTTAACAATTTCTTGTCTTATAAGATCACCAAGTTGATAAGAAGTTTGAATTTTTTCTATTATCTGATTTAGCATTTTTCTATCTACAACTTTAGTACCAGAAACTTCTTTGGTTGGTGTTGGAATTTTACCAACAATAGGGTAATTCCTACGGAAACTTACTCGCTTAGGGTCTGCTACTAAAATAAAGCTATCTTCTATTTCTCCTCTATCCTCTGTTGAACTAGACTCATCCCAAGCAAAATGATTTCCAGTTTCTGGTAGATGTTCAGCAAACTTTTGAATTACATTTTGCATTTCTTCTGTTTCATTAACATTAGGTTTAATAACTCCAACTTCTTGAAGTAAATTCATTATTGGTAATTCTATTTCATCTCTATAAGAAATGTTACTCTCAAGTCCTCTTCTTACTCCAGTAGCATACATTTTAGCTTCTTCAAGAGTCATATGATCAGAAAATAATTGTATAGCACAATGAATGGTTGTTCCTGTGGAATAGGACGTAAGATTCATAGTTGCTTCTATCTCACAAGCGTTAAAAGCATAATTACCTTTGACTAATTCTTTAAACACTAATCCTATTTTATCTTCCAATTCTCTTCTAACATTTTCGTATCGATTAATTTCTTTTACTTTATCAGTATCAATTTTTATTTCTTTTGAATTTCCAACATTACTAATCTCCACATCAATTTTAATCAATGAGCGAACGTTATTTAAAACTCTTCCTTCACAATCAGTTTCTAAACTTAGAGTAGAATAACTTGCTCTTTGATTATACTGTTCCTCTGCTTCTTGAACTGGTTCTGATTCACATGGATCTTCTATCTCGCTCTCATCTTCGTCACCTTCATAATTAATTTCATTATGACTAACCTCTGAATCAAATTCTTCAATTAGGGTATCCTTTAAATAAGTAATGTTGCTTTCTTCTTCACCTTGTTCTAATAAAATGTCAGCAGCATTTCTAAAATTACTTGTTAAATTATCTGCTAAACCACGCAGGCCAGAATCAGTATAAGAACCGCCAACCAATGCCAAACCATCACCATCGGGTATGTAGTATCTTCCTTCTTCGGCAGTTGAACTAGGATCATTCATTATTAGTTTGCTAAACTTTTGTGAAACCCATTTATTTATAGAATCAACAAATCCTATTTTTTTAGCTCCGTAAGTTCTGCTTTCAACAGCCATCAAATCAACGCTTGTATTTCTGTCAACAATTCTTCTCAATCTGTTTCTTGAAATTGGAACAATACCTTTAATGTTTCTTTGTGGATCTGCAAAAATTTCAACATCATTTAAATTTACTTTTTTCAAATCTTCTGTGTTTACAAGATAAGCAATTGCTCCTTGATTTCTGGATTCGGCAAGAGCACAATAAAAATAACTACCTCCACCGTATTGTTCTGGTTGGGAATGACAAGACCTCATTGAACTAAAGTCTGACATTCTTAAAACATCAATAGGTGACCGAGAAATAATAATTGATAAGTCACTATTATTTGTTAGTGAACTATTCATTAATTCTTTTGTTTTCTCAACGGAAAATGAATCTATTTCGCCTTTTAACTCCATCGCTTGACTAATTGATTCTTGATCTTGAGAAAAACTAGCTTGATTTTGTTGCCACCAATCAAATAATTCTTTTTCATTTGAACTTTGTAAAATTTGACCAACAGTTAATTTCTCTGTTTTTGGTCTTCCTTTTTTACCAGTTTCATCGTAAATGGTATCAACTACATCGGTTGGTGTTTTTACTGAAAATGGAACATAAGCATTAATAACAAGTATAGGTTCATAGATTGTAACATCTTGCTCAGTTGTTCCGCCACCAGCAATAGCCACTTTTTGTTTTACTGTTTTTTGTTGTACTGTAAAATTACTTTCTCTTATTGTTGGTACTACAAGTTCTAAGCCCCAAACTGGATTTTGCACAGTTAAAACTTCTGGTACTTTACTTAAATCTTCTGGTAAATGTGTAGTAATGATCTTGTAAGTTTGTTTGATTTTTTCAATGTATCTGCCTTTTTCCTCATTGTATCTTCGCCAAACTAGTTGTTCACATAATTTTAGTAAGTTTGCAAGTTGTGTTGTTTTTGCACTACTAAAAGGTATTACAATTCTATTTCCTTCATTACCAAAAAAGTATCTAAAGTTTGTATTCTTTTGTTTTGAAGCTTTGATAATGTCGGGCATGATTGCGTCAACCCAATGTTGGTACATTTCATTCAAAACTTTTTTCTTTTTATTCTTGATGTTGGTTTGTGAAACCCAGTTCTGCCAGTTATAATGATTGGTGTTCTTAGACATTATCTTCTTGCCTTTTTATTTTTTAGTAATTTTAGTAATCTTTCTCTAATAACTTTCTTTTGTGATTCTGTCAATGGTTGATTTTCAACATTCTTTTCTGCTTCTGCTTCTCCTCTTGTTGTAAACCCTCTCATTTCTGCATCTACAGGAATGTCTTGTGATAATAGTTCCATTCTTTTATTAACTGCTATTCTTGTTGCCTCATAAACAATTTCAAGTAATTTTTTAGGATCTTCATCGATGTTATCAATAAGATTTGTAAGTTTTTGTATGTTTAGTGTTGGTGAATTTTTAACCGTAATAGAAATCATAGCATAAACCCAAGTACTTTTATCAGATTTATCTTGCCAACCACCAAGCGATTCTACATACTCTTTATACTCTGGGACAACCTCTACCTCAAAGTCATAATCATACATTCTATCCTGCTTGCCAAAAGAAAATTGTGTTTGAGCAGAATAAGAATGACTTGGATTACCAGCATCTATTCCTTTTGGATTTGATAATGCAGCTATGCGAGTTTTAAATTCGTGTCTTTTTAATACTGATGAAATTTCATGACCAAACATTACTGCGTTATTATAGTCTGTGAATTTTTTAGGTAATTTAGTAATTAAAAATCGATTAACTTCAGCACTAATTGCTTTATCACTAATTTTATTTCTAACAAGATAATAGTATAAAAAATTTTCTCGTTTAACAAGTTTAAAATTATCAGATTTATTTTCTACCCATCGATTAAGATTCTCAAGTTTAGATACAGGAGTTTCCTCTTTATCAAAATTAGCTTTTAGTAGTGTGCCACCATCTGATTCTAAAATGTTGAGGAATGAAACAACAAAATCTTTTTCTTGTAAATTACGAGCCATAGCAACAAATTCGCGTGCTCGATCAGCAAATTCATCCGAATCGTGCAAACGTTGACTCATAAAAATTTCAATTAGAACCAAATCTTCATCTCTGCCAACATAAACATCGCTTACTTCTAATGGTAGTTTATCGAAATCACTACCACTACCATAATCATTTTCTATCATATCTTTTATTTGAGAATGTAATTCGTCTTTATCTAATTCAAAAAACACAGAACTAAAGGTATTTCTTGGGAAACTAAATGGATAAGAAAACTGTCCATCAATAGTTGCTCCATTACCCCATTCCCATTCAAAATCAAAATCGCTAATAAAATAACTATTTCTATTAACGTTACCTTGTGCTCTAGAAAAAGTTTCTTCTGATTCGTCTCTTGCGAATTGTTCTTCATCATCTTGTTCTTCATCGTCATTTTGTACTAAGTAAGAATACTCATTTTCTCTAGATACAACAGTCATATGGTTATTAGAAGATACGGAACTTATTTTGATTTTTTCTTCTTCAGATAAAGTTATGTTTTCAGTTTTTGCTATGTTTAAAATTAAATCTTGAAATAAATCTTCTACTCTATTATCTGCGTATTTACCGCCGTGTCTTACATAATCATTACGGTTTTCTGATGGTAGTTTGATTTTCTTTTGACCACCTTCTTCACTAACAAACATACTTGCTTGTGTTTCTGCTGCAAATTGATCAACGGAAAATTTAAAACCATCTACTGGAGAATGAGAGTATTGTTGTTTTTCTGGTACTGCTACAGATGTTGTTCTACCTATTGTAACATTTCTGAGCCTTATTCTATCAATAGGATAAATACCTTGTACGCCTCTTTCTGGATCTTTATAAATTTCTACTGAGTTTATGTCATCAATTTTATCAAGATCTTCAGTTTTAACAAGAAACGCAATTCCACCTACGTTCTGTGCTTCTGCTACAGCACATGCATAAAAACTACCACCACGCTCAGAATGACAAGAAGCAATACCAGTATCTGGAAAGTCAGACATTCTCATAACATCTACTGGAGAGCGAGAAAAAACAATAGAATACTCATTATTTACTTCGCCCAATTCTTCGTCTTGTAACCCGTAGAAATCTGCTGCACCAATTTTAGTGGTAGGAAAACGTTCTACTGCTAGTTTTAATAATTCTGGGTCTTTGATAAGTCTTGCTTGATTTTGTTGCCACCATTCTCTCATTTCTTTGGCGCGTTTTGTTTCAACTTCCAAAATTTGGAGACTTACTGCTTTTTCATCCTTGTAGTAATAAGTGTTGGGGTCTAGTTCAGAAATTGTCTTATTCAATCTTTTTGTAATAGCTTTAGATGCCTCAGATAATGCACCTGGAATAGTAGTATTTTTAAACTTTAAAGTTGATTCATTTGTATTAGGATTTACAGTATAATAAGGAATAGCTACATTTATTGAAGTAACTTTTTTAGGTACTTCTCTAGTAGGATCACCCTCAACCCATCCTAAAGGTCTTTCTTTTACCATGACTGTATCTTGTTTGGCTTCATAAGATACATGCTTGTAGTTATAATAGCTTTTAGGATCTGCTACGTTAGATAAATTTTGAGAAATAAACTTCATAATAGCAATAACTTTTGTTACGTTTTTTTGTTCCATTGGTTTTGCAATTCTTATGTCTGTAGGGCCAAACATTTTTTGAAATGGCAATTGTTCTGGGTGCTCTTCGACTAATCTTAGCGCATCTTGAATTGCTCTCATACTTGCATCGGTTGCTTCCTCTAACTTTTTAGTTGAGAGATAGTTTTTCCAAGTTGCATAAAACAAATTTTTATTGCTCATCTTTTATTCCTTTTGTACCAAGTAATTAGTTTCTCTTTTAGCAGTTTTCTGTTTATTTTAACAGTTTCTTTAACTTGTTGTAAACTATTTGGTTTGAAAAGAAAATAAGTTGGAGATTCTTTTTGTAAATACTCATGTATCCTTATAAAAAATTCTTTGAATGAATTATTAAAATCATCTTTTGTTAATTGGCCTCTAAATGTTTTATTAAAAGTAACAATACCTCTACCATATGAAATAAGTGAAGAATCTATTGTATGACTATCACCAAAAGAATTGATGTAAAACATGATTGTACCAATCTTTCTGTATGTAACCGTACCAGTTTGTGACCATATCATTTGTTCACCAGTTTGTGGATCAAAAAAACTCATGTAAACGTCAATTGTTTGTGGTAATTGTCTACTAGTTGCGTGTGTTGAAATAGTTTTGAGTTCTAATGGATGAACCAATTGATCTTTGTAGTAATCATTACAGAAAGGTACAAATTGTTGTATTAATTCTTCAAAATCTGGATTTGCTGGATCGTATTCTGCTGGTCTATCGGAAGCATCATCGTCCAGTAAGGTTGAAACTCTCTTCAAAGTTCTTAATTTTTGTATTACAAATTCTTTTGTTTTATCTAAAATAGTATCTAAGTTGTCAGATGCCCAATTTATAAAATCTAATACTTTATAAATTTGTTCATTTTTATCATGTAGACTAACATCGCCTTTGAATTCAAAAACAATGTTATTATCAATTAAATGTGTTTTTATAGAAATGTTTTGAAAATCTGAAGCTCTAATGGTACTTTTTTCTGGTATTGAGTTTTGTTGTTCTCTAAACAATTTTTGTTGTGAATGGTCAAAAGATTTATTATTGTTATTATAAAGTTCTATTATTAGATCTTCTATTTCTGGTGACAAATTGTGTAATAATCTTCTTGATTCCCCAGTAGTGTCTTTATTTAAAAAGCTTGCTACTTTTTGTGGTAAAGTTACTAGTACAGGACGTTTGTATTGAGATAGATGATAAGCA